>OHET01000028.1_pt1 | contig 81126 bp, 87 predicted proteins | sample 1567351 | NCBI WGS metagenome assembly OHET01 (sample SAMEA3879529, study PRJEB24766) | human gut metagenome | biome: human-associated habitat; feature: feces | place: USA | collected 1985/1987
GTAGTCGCCGTTTTAACAGGAGCCCTGAAGCAGAAACGCTTCGGGGCTTTTTTGTATCCGTACCCCGGATTTTATTGTATCTTTGCAGTATAGCAAATCGGTAAAAAAGCATTTTTAGTCCCGTGCGCTGAAATACGCTGACTATCAAGGAATGATAACGAACACAGACTTTTCCGTGGTCAGTTTTGGCGGCTTCCGAAAAGGTTAAACCACAAAATACTTGCACATTTTAGGTGCTTTATGATTACTTTTGCTGAAAAGGAACTGCAAAATACCTGCAATAAATAGCATGGCAAGAACAAAATTATACCTCGACACAAGGGCGGTCAAGGATGGAAAGCCCGCACCGCTCAAAGTTGCGATAAACAAGAAGTCAAAAACGGCTCTCATTTCGCTGAATGTCTTTTTACTCCCGAACCAGTGGGATAAAAAGGCAGGGAAAGTCGTGAACCACCCCAACAGGCTCTTTCTGAATAATTACATTGCCAAGCGGCATATTGATATTGACACGCTCCTCCTTAAATTGATAGAGAGTGGCGAAATAGCCAATATGAGCGCACTTGACATCAAGAACCATATAATTTACCAGTTGTCCCCCGAAAGGGAAGAGGATGGCAAGGAAAGGCTGTTTACGCATCGTTTCTTGAAGTTTGCGGAAACCAAAAAGGAAAGTACCCGTATCGTGTATATGAACACGTATAAGCGAATGCACCAGTTTTGCGCTGACCTCGACAAACTCACATTTGAGGACATCACACGTGAATGGCTGACCGCCTACGACACCTATTTGAGTGAAACATCCCCCTCACGGAACGCCCGGAACGTCCATTTTAGGAATATCCGTGCCGTGTTCAATGAGGCAATAGACGATGGCGTAACAAAGGCGTACCCGTTCAGGCGGTTCAAGATACGCCCGGTCGCCACGATGAAACGTTCATTCTCCGTTGAACAACTCCGGGAACTCTTCAACGCCCCGACAGATGAACACACGGAAAAGGCTCTCGACATCTTCAGGTTGATTTTCCTGCTTATCGGCATCAACATCATAGACCTGTGCAAGCTGCGCACTATAAACAACGGCAGGGTCGAGTTTTACCGCTCCAAGACCAACCGCCTGTACTCTATAAAGGTAGAGCCAGAGGCAATGGAAATTATCAACAAGTACAAGGGAACGGAGCACCTGATAGACATCCTCGACCAGCACAAGAACCACCGTTCATATACCGGGATATTGAACAAGACGCTTAAAGAGGTCGGTACACTGGCGAATGACAAAAACAGCAAACCCGTCTTTCCTCAACTTACGACCTATTGGGCAAGGCATTCTTGGGCTACCATTGCCGCCTCCCTCGAAATACCGAAAGAAACGATTGCGGCTGCGCTGGGGCATGGCGGCAATACCGTGACCGACATTTATATTGATTTCGACCGCAAAAAGGTTGATGAAGCCAACAGGCGAGTGATAGATTGGGTGTTATACGGGAAATTATAGTTATTTTCTCCGAATTTTGAGCGAGAGCAACGAACTTTCCTTATTTGATAAAGTCCTTGCCTGAATAATTTTCGTTGGCGAGAGGCAATAAAAATGCCCGGCAAGAGTAGCCAAGCCGGGCAAAATGAAGATTGCGTATCACTACGCAAACTCCACAACAACGGTGCAAAGATAGCGAAATTACCCCGTTTTCAAACTAATACCTAAATAAATCTTCGTATAAGACTGCGCATCGGCTTCCTGAATACATATACCAACATCAGTATCAGGGCAGCAACTGAATAGGGAAACCAGTTGATGCAGGTTCTTTCCCACGGGGTCAGGCTGCGCTCCACCGGGACAGGAACTTCAACGTGCCTATCGACATACACAACGCTGTCCCTGCGCTCAATCTCCTTATCAACTGGCACGGGCTTCTTCTGCGGCTTCGTTTTGAGTTCGTGGAAGAGTGAGCCATCGGGATTGATTTTGGCATCTGAAACGGCAAAGTCATTTTCAAGGTGGCTCGTGCTGTCCCGTGTAGTCCTTTCGGCTGTCTGCGCAGGTATCTCGATATACGTTGTGTCATGCACAAACACTTTCTCATACTTGACCTCAACATTGCTATTGGTCGTTTCTTGAATTGTCGTGGTCGGCAATTTCCTCTGTGTCCCACAGCCGCACACCAAGCAGGACACGGCTAAAGTAAAAATCAGATTTTTCATGCTCCTATGTATTTGATTATACCCTCAACGTGTAGTTTCACGATTGCCTGTCTGCCCTCCTGCGACAAGAGGAAAGCGACATCATCCCTATTGTCCTGAAAGAAGTTCTCTGTCAATACTGCCGGGCATCGTGTTTTGGTCAGCACGTAGAAATTCTCCTCCCAATCGGGGTCTTTGTCCGACCAGTCGCTGCGTATCTTCGTGCCAGCCGGAAGATGCTCTGCAGCCGCTGCATAGAGGCAGGATGCGAGGGTGTCGGCTTTCGTGTTCCCTTTGCTTGTATATGCGCTCCACCCCCTTGCGTTCATCCAATCTCCGTTCCCGGCAGCATTGCAATGGATGGAAATAAGGATTACATTGGATGCACCCAGTTTGCCGCAGAACTCGTTTACACGCCTTGCACGTTCTGCGAGAGGGACATCTACCGTTTCATGCACGATACGTTCAGCATCGTAGCCTCTCATTTTCAATTCACGCTCTATCGCCTCCGCTATTTCACGGGCGTAGAGGTATTCACGAAATTCACCATCGGGGCTTCGTTTCCCCGGTGTATTCTCTCCATGTCCGTTGTCAATTAGAATTTTCATTGTATTATTCTGTTAGTCTGTGATAAAAATCAAGTTTTATTTTGCTATACACCGCCTCTACGTTTGTAAAGGCACGGGCGTTGTTCTGCTCTGAATATACCTCGTTTTCCACAACCTCCGCAACCCAATCAATCCATTCCGGGGAAGTATAGTGGGTCAGAGTATTGCCCCGATACCTGGTGCTGTCAAAACGGCTGTTCCTGTCCTCGTGAAGATTACAGAGCAAAGTCCTTATTTTCGCCTTAGTCGCCTCCTTGTTGTCAATGTGGTTTTCCTCACGAACTTTTTTTATGATACGGCAGACTTTCTCCGTAGAGAGGTCAAAGCAGGTGTTGGATATGTTCTTTATCTGCAACAAGGTCGAGGGGCGCAAGCCGTCTGCAATCTCATTCAGTACATCATTCTGTGCATCGGTTTTGGTCAGAAGTGCGCTCATAGTAGCGGAATTGTTCTTAATCACGTTATCCATGATGCTTTTGAACCAGCGGAATAGGGCTACCCACATTCCAAGAGACAACACGATAAAGGCTGCACCGATAATTATCAGTACGCCAAGGTCGCTTATGCCTTTTGCAACCTCTAATGTCCCTTGCACTTCATTCATAACCATCTAACCGCTAAACGTCCGACAATCGCTCCGGCTACGGTCAGTCCGAAGTCTATCCAATCCCATTCGCAGCCGTGCGCCTTGTCTTTGTATTCAAGGCTTGCCGCTGAAAGGATAGAAGCGTAGAGGGCGCAGTAATCAGAGCCTGAAAAAGCCCCGATTGCTGCACCTCCCACGATATGCTTCCACCTATTACTTGTTTTGAGCCAATTTAATATCTTCATACATTTTTGTTTTAATCCAAATGCAAAGGTATTAAAATGTGCTTACAATATAAGCATTTTAGGCTTTTACTTTCCGTAAAAGGTGAATTTATACAGGTTTTACGATTGTAGGCAGGTCTTTGAGGTCGTTGGGGTAGCCCGTCAGCGTTGTAAGTATGCAGACATACACCACTCCAAACTGCTCATAATACTTGCCGCTCTCAAACGCCATTCCTTGCTCATAGGGTATTGGGTCTTCAAGCGTTCCTGAGTGTTCCGGCTCAACCCTCGTGTAGAGCGAGGCGGTATCAATGGACGGTGGATAAATATCCATAGGCGTGTGAGGTTGAACGACCCTCCACAATTTACCCCCGTACTTGAATATAACACCCTTTTCTACCTGCTTGCCTCGCTTACACAACTCCGAGAACGGGAAGAACGTAGCTGGGACTTTCAACGCTACGGTACTTGGAATGTCGGTTGCCGTAAGATGTTGTTCCCGTACCACTTCCATGAGTTGTAAATACGGGGTTGCTGCCACACGGTCATTACGCCCCTGCTCAAAACGCTTCTCGAACTCTCCACCGCTATAGCCCAGCAATGCACCGATGCTTGAAATTTCCTTTTGGGGCAAATCCAAGTCGTTTGAGAACAAAGTGTTTTCGATGTCCTCCGGGGACGGTTTATTAGGGTACACTTCCTCGTAGTATTCCGATGTGTCGCTGTCTGCGGCATTCTGAATGTCGAAACGCACACACCACTTATCTTTCTTTGGGTTCACGCACTCAATTGGCAATACCCCCTTGTTTCCTGTTACTCTTCTCATATCAAGTAAAAATATATTTAGTTTCACCTTTCTTACCGTACATTTCCGCTTTGATTGTGGTCGTGAATGGGAACTTATCCATTTCTCTGATTTGTTCCAATATAGACCACATTTCCTTGGATGCCGTGAAAAACTTCTTTTCTACCCCGTCCACCTTTATGCGCACGACATATCTGCCGTGTGGCTTTTCGATGTCGTCCGGGTTGATTACACCAGCCGGGACTTTGCCGTTGTTCGCTGCGAGGGCTGCATTATAGACCGCTTTTGCCTCCGCAACTTTCTTCTCGTACTCCTCCCTCTCGAAACGTGGAACGATGCCAGTTTCAAAGTCCACTACCTCGATAGGTATATTTACCAACTCACGGACAGAAACGCTCATTCCTTTGAAACGCTTTTTGCCGTCCTCAAACTTGGGCTTGATGCCCATACTCTTAAAATCATTCATCTTGATACCAGTTAAACGATAAAACAAATTATGGCAGTTTGCGTGCTTGCACTGTCCGTAAAGGGAGGCAATTATCTCCTGCCGTCTTTTCTTACTTTTCACCTTGTGCAGCTTCCGGGCTGCATTTTGCTTGTTGCGCTTTCTCAACCGGGTATGGGTCGGATAGATAACATATCCGAGGAAGTCGATGCCCTCTGTAACCGGGAACACACGTTCATTTCCTTTTACTTGTAGCATCATCAGTCCGGCTCTCTCGTGTACGATGTCCCGGAACTTCCAGCACTCCTTTTTGGTACTTGAATGACCGTCCCCGTCATCGCAATAACGGTAGAAGTGCTTATAGCCCATTTGGTCTTTGATGTAGTGGTCAAGGAACATACTCAACAGCATATTGCCGAAGCCTTGCGATGAGCGTAGCCCAATGGATAAGCCGTTAGGCATCATCCTCACGAAACGCTCCAGCATCGTAAGCAGCACCTTGTCTTTGAACATTCTACGCAGGGCATACATCATAAAGTCTTGGTTCACGCTCTCGTAGAACTTTTTGATGTCGAACTTGTAGGCATACTTCATTGCCTCCGGGTGTTCCTGCAAGTCCCTACGGATAAAATTCAGTAGGTCGTGCATCCCTCTGCGCTTGATTGATGCCGCTGTGGTGCGGATATACCGCTTGAAAATTTCGTCCTCCACAACCGCCATGATGGCGTTGCATCCAATTCGCTCAATCAACGAAACGGATTGTACCGTGCGAATTTTCAGACCATCTGTGACAAGCATTTCACGATAGCCGGATATACAGAACGTACCCGACCGTATCTGCTCCTGCAACCTCTTTATCACCTCGTCCTGATGAGCCATAATCCAGCGACCGACACGGCTTTTCTTCCGTTTCCTGCCCCTCATTACGACATGGAGAGAGTTATAGATGTTGCTGTATTCGCAAATCTCCTCAATGATGTTACTTGTCTTTCCTAATCTTCTCATTTTTAATTTTGCCTTCAATTTTTCGGGGTCTGACTTCTTCGGCTGACATAAGTCCCTACCAAACTCCACCCCACGCTTTCTTTTCCAGTTTTCCGTGATTGCTCACGCTGCTACTGAGGCTCATTCCCACAGGCTCCACGTTAGGGACACGTCCCCGTTGTTGTACGCCTGAATACTTTTGAGGCATAACGCTTCTATTTCTTATTGTTTGCAAGCCGAGAACCAATGTTCGTGTTCGTGTTCGATGAATCGTTGTTCGTGTTCGCATACGCAACACCGCCATTCGCATTCGCATTGTTGTTCGACCGATACACCACACGGTGTCTTTGGGAAATCCACCTTTGTTTTTCAAAGGGAGGGAGGTCGAACAACAAGGTCGCCTCCGCTCCCGATTTTACGCTTTTTCGCTCCGCTTTCGCTTACGCTATTTCGACAATCGCTTTGAACGCTGCAACGCTCTTCGCAATGACGATTTTTCCACGGAAGGCAAGCCGAGAACCAATGCTCGTGAGCGTGTACGATGAACCGTTGAACGTGTACGCAAACGCAACACCGCCATTCGCATACGCATTGCTGTACGACCGAGACACCACACGGTTGATAGCGGTAGAAACGTAGTTATTATCGAAATAGTAGCTTGATGTAGAGCCTCCTGCCCTTGCAACCCAAACATCCATATGCCGACCGTTTACTACATTCATCGGGTATCTGTCGCCTCCAGTCGTTTCGCCTTTCAATTTGCGGATAGAGCCGTCCGGCATAGTGATGTGCATAGAATAATCTACCACACCCTCGTTGAATGTGTCGTTTATCCACTCTGCTTTATTTCCGTACCAGTTTTCATATCCCAGCACATTAGGGGCTTGAATGTTTTTCTTGACACCGTCCACGATTATATATGCCGTTTGCTCTTCGGTATTGTCGGGGTTAGCGAAAGTGTCTGTCATTCCTGCCTCGTTGGTAAGCCCGGTAACACGTCCATTCGTGTTTGAGCCATATCCGCAAGTACCTTGGCTATCAGCCTTGCCGTATTTGGCGTAGAACAGGTTGCAGACATCCTTGTGCATTTCCCAATCGACAAGCTGAAATCCGTTTCCACGGTTCTTTGCATACTGCTTGAAGTCAGGCTGCGTTATACTTGCGGCTGATTGAACCCCACTGATGGAGCGCAGCATATCATCACGCAACAACGCTTCATATACACCTGTAAGACATTCCTTATGCTCGCACCAATCGGGTTCAATGGCTTCTATTTCATCAGACTTGGTTAGCAGCACATAGTCGAAAGGAGCGTTATTCACTACCGAGAATGCAAGTTTTACGGCATTTGCCGGAATCGCATTGAAAAGGTACATTCCGTTGATTATGCCGCTGTCCGAAGTGGCTTTCATGCGCTCTATGATGTTACCCTCTGCATCGAGGAAGAGCGCACCGTAAACAGCCGAAACAAGTCCGGGGAAACGCACCTGCTTGTAGCCCCTGACATCCACCGTGTAGTAACTATTCTGCGACACCTGCGTTTCTGCTTCTGCCAGCGTGTTGTAGTCAACTTGAATACGCACGGCATAACCAGCCTTAACCTCCAAGTCACCCTGCATCAACTTCACGCTCTCTGCCTTTGTAGGCTCTTTTTCAAGCGAACTGAAAATGCGGTACTTTGCTTTATTCAGGAAGTCATTAACGCCCTTGTACCAGTAGTGAGGCTCGTACATCCACACATCGCCCTCCGCTCCCGTCAGAATGGCAGGAGTAGCCAAATTCACGTTCACGGCATCGGCATAATAGCCGGAATGTTTGTCATGCAGCTTACAGATTGTTTCCTCTCCGTTAGCAGTTTTCTTTCCGAGGCAGCGGTAACGCTTCGACAAGATTTTTGCCACGTGACCGCTGTACTCAAACTCATTGTCGTAGTCGTACCCGGTCTTATTGTCAAGGTTGCTAAATCCCGTGCCGTCCGTGATATGTTCAAGGTGCTTGATAACGGTACATTCCGGCTGGCTAATCTGCAATTCGGGGAAATGCTCCTGCATCTGCGCAAAGGTTGCATCGTCAATGTAGGTAGTGAGTTTACACTTACCGACAAGGCGACAAGTCGGGGTGTTACCTCCGTTCTCGTCCACACCGCCTATCTTCATAAGCTGATTGAGCAACGTGCCATCGTCTTTCATATCCACGCCCGTAACACGCAGGTACTTCACGTTTTGGCACTTGTTAAACAAGGCTATCCAGTCAATAGAGGCACAATCATCTACCACGAGGCGGTCGATGTTGTCCGTACCCTCCAGTTGCAGCCCGTCATTGGTCAGACGGTTAAGGCTGACAAGTTCCAGCGTTTGCAGCGTGGCAGGAAGTACGACCGACATAAGGGGCGCACCCTTGGCGAATGACACGCTTTTGAGGGCTGTGTTCCCGGCTGAAAGCACCTCCAGTTTTGCATTGCCCGAAAGGTCTATGTTTGTGAAACTTTCGGAAAGCAAGCCGTTCATCGTGAGGCTCTGCAAACTTTTACAATTCGTAACAATCAGCGCATTGAGCGTTTTCTGCGTTGAGCCGCAACTTACGTTCAGCGACCTCAATGCCGTGCAGTTGTTCAGGTTAAGGGTCTGCAAAATTGCGTGGGACACATTCGTCAGGTCAAGGTCTCTGATACGGCTTGCCCCGTAGAAGTTCTGCGGGTCGTTTACGATAAGGTCGGTGCTGATTGTAAGTTCCACCCTTGAACCCTCAGCTTCCGCAAGCACCGCACTCTGTGTAGGCGTACCGTTGGTGTAGCCGTAGCCGAAGTAGTACCGCTCGCTGGCAGTGATTTTCACCTTACGGGGCGACTGGCTGAACTTGTAACCGAAGTAGCAAGCGAAGCTATCCGCACGGTAAGTACCAGCCACATACTGCGCATCCATGAGCGCAAAGCGGTTTTTAATGGTATAGAGGCGGTGGGCATAGCGGTTTCCCTGCAAGGCATACAGGTAGTCGTAGTGCTTCGTTCCCTCCGTAGTGCTTACGCCCTCCGTAAGAGGCTGGATGTACTTGAAATAGCCGTCCTTGTTATAGACACGCTCCGACCAGTTGCCCATCTGCGTAACATTGAACATCGTAAGCACCTCCTCCGTACTCATGTTGGAGCGGATAACACCAGCGGTTTCAATCAATTTGTCTTTCATTGCGGTGCGCACCAGTTCCCACAAGAGGCTATCGTGTCCGGCAAAGGCGTATGAGCCAGTGGAGTTGTCGAAAGTCTCATGCGTGATGATATACGTGTACGCAAGCACGGAATCATTACGGCTACCCAAAATGGTGTCGGCATCATAAGGCAGGAAATACCATTTCAGCCCGTCCCAAGTGGCAAGCATCATGTTCTTTGCCCGTTGGTCAACCGCCATGAAGTAGTCCGTGAACAGATACCAGGCGCAAAGGCTGTTTACATCAAAGTACTGGCTTACCTCCGCTTTGAACTTGTCGGGATTGTTCCTACAACTTACTATCCAGTTCCACAACCGGGTAACAGCACCCTTTTGGTAGGCTGTCGCATCGCCCCAAGTAACATCAGCCGGGAAGCGGAACTCCAGACTATCGTCAAACTCTCCCATATCGCTTGTAGAGAACAGGCAGAGCAGCTTTGAGTTGTTCAGGAACTCCAAGCAGATGCACGGGTTTTCCTTTCCGGCAAGTGCCGCCTCGTCATTGAAGCCCTCGATACCCTCGAAGCCATAGACAACATGGCTGTCGCTCTTCTCGTTGTTGAAATTGAACTTTCCGAGATACTTGTTATTGCCGCTATTGTCGTTGTCATAGAAACCGTCAATCGGGAATCCGTCAACGCCAATACGCAGGTCGTAGTTGCCATTGTATGCTTTCTGCGGAGGGGTGAGGAAACCGCATTTTTTCCACACGTCATTCACGAGGCGCACCGCACCCGTGTTGTGGGTTGAGGAGCTATCGGAGAAATCGGCTTTCAAACACCATATCTTGACAGGTCTTGCACCCGGCTTGAAACTATATTCAAGGCTGGGAACATCCTTGCCGTTCACTTCAAGCGTTGTGCCGTATTTGCTCTTTCGGTCGAAGTATATACGGTAGTTCTTTCGGGGGTACGTGGTGGATGATGTTCCCTGAATGCGAAGTCCTGCGCCATGCACGATGAAGTCATACTCCTTGCCGTATGCCGAATAGAAGTAGATGTCAACGGGTACTTCAAATTTCTTGTTGTTCGTCTGATTGACAAGTTCCACATCGCCCACAATACGCATGACGGACTTACCCTGCGCCCTCAACTTCTCAATATCCACGGAAACTCCCTCATCGTCCATTACATCGTTGGAGTTGTAAAGCGTTACCATTTCCTCGACCGTCTCCCGGTCAATCATGAAATTGACAAGCATTTCATCATCGGTCAGGGGCTTTTCGTAGATACGAATTGAACGCATATCTACATCTGCCGCCTCCGAACTTACGGTGATGTTCACCGGGTTGGGCTGCAAAAGGCTCTCCGTTCCGGCATACTGCTTCGTGCCGCATCGCACACCGTTCACGTACAACTCCATAAGCCTTGTGTCCGTTTTCTTTTGGATTACAAAGCTGATATGGAAATTCATGTCAGGCACGAAAGGAGTGTTTACCGATGAGCCGTTGGAGGCTATCATCTTCACCTCTTCCGCTGTCATTTGGAAGCCGATGCCGCCCTCCATGCAGGACAGGATAACGCCCTTTTTGTTCGTGATGTTAGAGCAACGCAACTCAAATTCATAGGTCGCCCCGTTGGGGGTGGCGTCCGAGGCAAAGGGCTTGTAGCCAATCTCAATGTTTGCCCCATTCTGCATCTTCAAGGTTTCGCCCGTCCAGCCGCTACCGCTCCAGTCAAAGCCGTTGAACGTGGTCTTGATGCCGTTGTACTCCCATTGTGCCGGGTTTTCCTCCGTATTACTACGTCCAGCGGCTGAAAGTTTCAGCACCTGCCCTGCGGTAATTTCCTCAATGTCGATGCTTGAAGCCTTAACATCAATGTAGAACGGGTACAGCGTTGTTCCGCACTCGAAACGCATATTGGTCTTGCCCTGCGAGGTGTAACGGTTGGTGTATATCTGCACCGTTCTTGGCACACTGACCGTCTGTGTCTTCACGTTGTCACGGAACACGGACATATCAGCCGGGGTCTTGTCGGGGTCGTATGCTATGAACTCAAAATCCATCTTCTCATACTGCCCTACCTCGATTGTCGGGGTCAGGTGGTCGCTCGTGAAGATACGCCCGTCTTCGTGGTGCAACAGCGTACCGATGAATGGCTTGTAACTTCCTGCTTTCAGTATGTCAAAGTAGATACTTTCGGACTTGATTGTGAGGTCGTCCGAGGCGTCCATTTCCGCAACCATTTGGATTGTATGCCGTCCGGCTGCAAGAGTACTCAATGATAGGTTGAAGTTGCCGTTGGTAATGCCGGACTTGGTTACGGTCTGTGTGTTCTGCTGCTTGCCGTCCACATAGAGGGTCACGACTTTTGTTCCTGCACCCGAAACGGTGAACGGTATTGACACGGTTTCAAGCGTTCCGTAGCCGCCCTGCGCTACCTTGTTGGCAAGGTTGTAGGAAGTGGAGAGAGCCAGCGTAACCACTTTAACGGATGAATATGCCTGCTTGGTCTGCTTCTTGCCCTCGATGTCCGTAACCTCTGCTTTCACGTAGATGTCAGTCGTACCGAGCAACAGGTACTTGGATATGTCAAGGCTGTAACTGCCCTTTGCGACATTGGTGTAGGACTGGGTGAAAACCACCTGTACGCCTCGCTTCATCTGTACGGTTATGTTCGCTCTCTGCCCAGTAGATTGCCCGGCTTCATCGCCACCTGTATATTGGTGGTCGTAAGTATAGGTCAGTATGGAACTGCCTCCCTCTTTGATAATCGGGTTATCAACGGAAGAGGAAAGCACGATTTTGGTTGCCGAACCGGTTTCACCGCCTCCACCGCCTCCGGCTGGTATGGTAAATTCCGTAATGGTTGCCGTTTTGCTTTTAAGGCTTACCGTTACCGTGTTATCGTCATTCTCCGTCACCTCACTGCCGAAAAGCGTACCAGCATCTACCTCCTTCAGTTTAGCCGTCACTGCGGCATTTTGAACGGGATTAGTGGAATCGAGGTTCAAGGTTTCGTCCACTTCGGGAACATCCACATTGATAGTCACGTTTCCGGCTTCATCGGGGGTCTTTTTCTCACCGTTGAAAGTTACCTGCTTGACCGCACCTGCGCCTCCGTACTCTTCCCACGCTCCGGGGGTGAGAAAGCTGCTTATATCAGTCCCGGCAAAACGATAGTCTGCCCATTTGCCTGCGCTAACTTCAAAGGTGATAATCATACCCTGCTTTGCCTCGTCTGCTATGTCAGCCCCAGCAAGAGCCGCTATAGCCGTTTCCTTGGTGTAGTAACCGCTGCCCAAAGGCTGCTCAACGGTAACATTGTAAAAGCCCGAACCGCTACCTGAACCGCCCCCAAAATCTTTCCACTTGGAAGCGTTGTTGAACTCCGTAGCTGGGTTGCCCGAGAATTGCTTACAAGCCCAGCCCTTTGCCGTGTTGAAAATGAACACAACTCCGTCCTGTTTCGCCTCCGTGATGTTGGCTGCTACAATAGCGTTAACCGCTGCCGTGATGTCTGCATATTGGGTGGTGGTGTTCAATACACGGTTTACATTCAGTATCGTACCCCTCAATTCCCCTGCAACCTCGCTGAGATTGCCAAGGGCAGTGTTTACCTTTTCGGCTGCTTCATTAGCCGTTCCTGCTGCCGTTTCTGCCTCACCTGCCTTGTTAGCGGCAAGGGTAGCCGCTGTATCGGCACGGGTCGTAGCCTCGACAGCCTTATTTGCCGCCTCAGTTGCCTTTGCAGCCGCATCGGTGGCAGGTTTGCCCAACAGCGACACGGGAGCTGCTACAACCTTGTCGCCTTTCATAGCCGGGAGGGTCTTAACCCCGTCAAGGGTTGAAACCTCCTCCAACTCGTTCACGCCCTGAGATGAAGCCTTAACCTGTGCAAGGACTTCTTGGACGATTTGTTTCCTTTCAGCATCTGTTATTGCCATATCCTTATTATTTTATGGGGTTGGTAGGCTGTAAATCGCCCTCGTTTTCAGCCTCTTTTCCTATTTGCTCAATCAATCCGTCAATGAAGCCCGGAATACATCTTGTTTCGGCTGTATTCCTAATCAGGGCTATTTCTTCATCGGTAAACTCCGTTTCTCCCTCACTTTGAAAAATTTTCAATGCAAGAGCGTGTGAGCGGATGCCGTTCACTCCAGTATAGAGCAAGTCGGCAAATGTTTCTCGCACATCTATCTCTTTTTTGGTTTTCCTGCTTACACTCGTGTAAACAGAGAATGATTTGAAATTTAACTTTGCCATTTTTTATGATGAGTGGTTAATTATTTGATACCTAAATCCATCAGCCTTTGTAATCAGCACAATTATAGAGTCGCCCGAAGCCATTTCATAATTAGTCAATCCCTCATTATGATTGTATATCCCTTTAAGGGTTATTTTTTTAGAGCCAGTTCTAACCCGAAAAACAACAACTGCGGCAAAATCTGTTGGCAGGGAACTTAATCCGAATTGACTTGCAACCGATGCTTCCGTAGGCAATGTTACTTCTACTCCAGAATATGCCGGGTCGTTGTAGTACATCAAGATGATATTGTACTGCGAGAAATCAACCTTATAGCCGTTCCCCGTAAAAGTAAGTAAATTCGCTTTCGTGTTAATGAAAGCCGGAGCCATTAAGGCTGAATCACTGAAAATTCCGTAGTTTTTCGTTCCTCCGCTCACGTTTATGAACAAGCCGTAGTTGGCTTGGTCGAAACCGTAAGAACCAAAGGTGTTCGGATGCTTGTTTACGATACGCCCAGTCGCGGTAAACGCTCCTCCGACATAAGACGGAATAACATCATCACCGAACATGACATAACCGTTACCAGCCCCAACACGGAAGAAATCATCATATATGGCTAATCCTCCTCCATAATCATTACCCGGAGTTGTGGCAGAGCCTATACGCCCCGAAGCAATCTCAAAGCCGCCAATCAGTCCTTTCTGCGTTTCTATTTCCCCGATGAACTTTCCGTTTTTAGCAATGATGCTGCCATCCTCCAGTATCTTGAAATTCTCATTTGCAGTCACCAATCCCTCCAACGCTATATGTTTAGCCTTTATCTTGATGTCGGATGCGGTCTGCTCAATGAACGATACCAAATTACCTGCGGAATCGAAAGCGAACATCTTATTTGCCTCTGCCGTGGTAACAAGCCCTGCTGTATTCTTGATACTTCCATCCTCATTGAACCGGGATGCTACGATGTTGATTTTTTCCTCCGTTTGCGATATGGCGGTATTCAGTTTCTCCGTCATTCCCGTTTCAAGGTTGGTAAGGCTTGCAGACACTTCGGAACGTATCTCACGTGCGGTGACAATCATTTCGCTGTGGTATTCCTCCAACTTTCTTGTCGTTTCTGCACGTTCCTCCGCAGCCAGTGTAAACTTTTTGTCGGTCTGCTCAAAGAAAGTCTTGTAACGCTGCTCGATGTCTGCGATGCGGTCAAGGGATAGCCGGACGGCATACAGGTACATTTCGCCCGAGAACGACAAGCGGAAATCGCCCGTGCCGTTCCACAAGCCCGTTGCCTCAAAGGTCTTGTATTCCTCACCCGTTTCCTCAATCTCTTGGTTCACGGAAAGCATTTCAAACGGGCTGAAACCGTCTTGATTTGCGCCCTCGAACTCAATTTTGAGCGTACCTGGTGTTATGCAGCGGTAGAAGAATGACAGGTAGAACTTCTTGGGCAGAAACTTACCGTCAATGTCCTTTTCGTCACATACGGGGTGGCTCTCGAAGTTCTCGTTGCGCTGCAACAGGTAGCGGTTCTTGATATACAGCACGGTGCGGTTGCGGTCGGTCATTATTCCCGTGTAGGCGGTCTTATTGGCGTAGGGCTTATCGTTGAGCCATATCCATTTGTTGCCTATGAGGAAGAAAGTTACACCGTTGTCTGTTTCCCAACCGTCCATATTATCGTTGAAGTAGGCGTTACGCAGGTAACTCTCGTATGCCATAAGTTCCTTTTCAACGGACTGAATTTCCGAACTTATGCGACCCTCCAGTATCTCAAATCTCGTCTTGACATCCTCGCCAGTAGAGAGGACAAACGTACCTCGCAAATATGCATTGTCGGCATACAGACCGTCCCCGTGCGGCTGGTTGTCGGCAGGGAAATAGTTATCGCTTATCCCGTCAAGATTGCCCAGCCTCGCACGCAAACAACCCTCGAAACTCTTTGATTTCACCCCGTTCAGGACATCAATGCGTGGTTGTCCGTCCTCCGTAGCGGATATGCTGATAAGGTTTTGGCGTAACGGGTTATCGGTGTTACCCATCAGTACGCACTCGTCACCCTCTTCCGGCTGCACTCCCTCAAATTCGGAGATAGGCACGGTTATGGTGTCCCCGTCAGAGGAAGAAACACGTACCCAGTAGTATTTTATGCCCGAACCAGTCCACACCTGACAGCGCATCAGGTCGCCCTCTGCAAATGTGTTCGTGTCCTCGAACTTGATAAGGTAGTTTTCTCCGCTCGTTTCCACGAACTTTATCTTGCCATTTCCAGCAGACACGACCAACTGACCGCCCACCGCCCTAATCTTGGTAATAAGCAGCTCATACACGGTCATAAGTTTGCGTACCGTTAGGCGGTCTATCGTCATGTTCCAGTCGCCCGTTGCGAGCATCTTCCATATTTGGAAGCCCTCACCGAAAAATCCGTCAACGAACTTCTCCGAGCCAATTTGCCCGACAATGGCGGTCGCTATTTGGGCAAGGGTGCGGACTATCAGGCTGTGCGCCTCCAAGTTTCCGTCCTTGTCGAACTTGCCGCCCGACACGCCCTCCTCGTAGAAACCAGCCTCTATGCCGTCAAGGAACTTCTTTAGACCAGTGGCGACATCGGGGTTTACTTTGTGCAGGAACTCCGACTTGGCACGGAGCGAGGAATACACGTTATGGTCGCTGGGGGTAGTCCCATCGTGCCGCTTGATAACGTACACGCCACTGCCACCGCCCGAAATATACTGGGTGTTGTTGTAGGTTATGGAATCAACCTTTTCTTCGAGTGCCGCCCGGCTTGAATAGGCTGCACTCTCGCCCACTGTGTAGGTGCAACTATATCGGTTGTCCAAACGCTTCTCAAAGGAGCGTACACGACTGACACGGTAGCCGCTATCGAAGTAGCCTTCATTGCGCAACTCCACGGCTTGCCCAATATCCAAGTCCACGACATCGGAGGGCAGGTAAACCATTTCCCCGTTGCGCTCCTTGTACCCGGCACAACGCACTGGGTTAGTCGGGCAGTTGTATATGGACTTGTCTTGGCTCTTCTTCAAGATAATCTCGTGAGCCTTTGCCAGCAACTCCTGTTCGGCTTGCGGAATGAGCCTGTCGGAAACAAATTTAGTGTCGTAACCGTAAAGGATGTACGTGTCGCCATTCGAGGGCTTGAAGTTCTCGCTTGGCAATGCAATCCCGTAGTCCTCATTCCTGACAATCTCCCACAACTGCGCACCGCTTTGGCTCTCTGCAAGCCCGTCCGGGTTGAAAGTAACGGCAAAGTCCATTCCGGCAAGCGTTCCCGACTGGAAGATGATGCGAAGTTCCTCACCGGGTATGATGTATTCCTTTGAGAACTTCACACCCGTATCTTTGAAGCGGTAGGCGTTCCATTTCACTTCCTCCGTGCTGCCGTCCTCTTGTTCCACCTTATCGGTGTATTCCTTTGTGGTGATATTAGACATCGTGCCGACACGGTGGGGGTAAATCTCATCAAGCACGACAATTCCCTCAACCACATCTTCGGGCTGCATATTGTCCCAAGCGTCTATGTGGTCAATCCCGGCAGGAAGTTTCAACCTGCGTTCCACGACACCCTCAATGACAAGGCTTGCATCCTCGTTTTTGCGGTAGTCCTGCGGCACGTTACGGGTAGAGCCGAAAGCGTAGAGCCGGGTGATATAATCGGTGTCCTGCCCGTCCTCACGCTCCATTCCGTTTACAACATCGCCCTCCTCAAACACGACCGGGCTACCGTACTCGCATTTTGAAAGATGTATCACGTTGTCGGTAATCCACCATTCAGTTTCCCACGTTTCGGCAATCCTCGTCAGCGCATCGAGTAGGTTTGTGTTGTCGAACTCTACCAACTTCATTTCCGTGAGGCTGGCATCAATAGTAAAACTCCAGTCACCGAACCCGGCTTCACGGAGGTTGTCAACGAGTATCTGCATGAAATACTTGGGCAGTTGGGTCATTTTCCACGCTTTCTCACTTCCTTTCTGTCGGTTGTAGAACATCTTGCGGTTCACCCATTTTGCCCAAGGTGGGCAGAACTTCTGTTCATACGACCAACCGCCATCGGAATTTACATTGCGCTCCGGCTTATCAACGGCAACAATCTCGAAACGCCCAAACTCCGTTTCGATGTAGTCGCCTTTCCGCAGATGCACAAGTTTTTCGGTTTCAAAGGTCAGAAGCACGTATGGTACACGCTCCGCTCCGAAACTTCTACCGAATAGCGTATGTTGCCCTTTTTGTCCCTAATATCAATCATACTCTGTTCTTTGGATTAGGTTCATTCAACTTCAACACGAACTTCCCAAGCCGTCCATTGAACTGCTTGAACTGCTGGCAGGAAACATAAAGGAGGTGGTACACCACGCCCGGCTGATACTTCGTGCGGATGTTCAGTTTGCCCTTTTCAAGTTCTTTCACGAAATTGCCATACTTCGTAAGGAACTCCGTCAAGTTCTTGGCTTTGATAGCAAACACAAGCTGCAAGTCCCTCTCGTCAATCTTCGGGGGATTTTCCTCGCCCGACAAGACCTGCTTGCCGTGTATGAGCGCACTTTTATTCTCGATGTACCCTTTTACCGGGGCAGGGGTCAGTAAGGCGGTGAGTGATGTTTCACCGAATATCAAGCCCCATTCATCGTGCGCATCTTTATTGTTTATGTAACACTCGCCTCTCATAGTACAATCACCGTTTCGTCCTTGTCAATAGTTACCTCGCAGCCCCCTACGTTTACTATCAGGAGGACAGCGTAATTGCTTGCCTTTATGTGGGCTTTCGCCCCGTGCATGAGCATGACCTTGTGGACTACCTTATTTTCGTCAAATTTCAATTCTCCGCACGTATCGCCTATCAAGGCAATATATTTATCATTTGAGCGAGAAACACGCCCTAAATCAACGAAAACGCCAAATTGCTCCACGTTGTACGGTTTCATGCGCTGGAACATGGAGAGGCTGGGGAAATTCTTTTCCTCGCAGAACTCACGCCCCTGTGGGGAGAAAAAGAGCCAAGCAAGGCTTCTCCAGTCGCTCACCTTTCCCGAACCACTGCAAGCCCCGTAAAGGGATGCTGACTTCATTATTTCCTGTATCATAACTTCCGTGTATTTTTTTCAATCTTGCCCAACCGCTCGTTCATCTCAAACAACTGCTTCGTGTTCTTGGCTATCGTTTCAAGATGACCGACTGCGAGCAAGGCTAAATTTCTAATCTCTTCCATGCTTTCCCGGTTGGCTATCACCTGCAAGCGGATAATCTTCACATCATCGCTAATTGTAATCAGAGTGATTTTATTTGCCTCCGAGTTGAGCTGTATAGCCGTGAACCGCCCATTCAGTTCATCTATGCTGTCTTGGCTGGCGGTGGCAAAGCCCCTCTTGGTGCTGTCCTGTGATGCTGACGAACCCTCGTACATGAGGCTGTCTGCCCATCCGAACTGGTCGTCAAGTTCCTTTTGTAGATTTTCAGCCATGCGGTAGATGTAGTCCTGCTCCCATGGGGAAAGGACATTGTCAGCGTAGAACTCCTGCAACTTTTGGCGTATCTGCTCCATGCTCTTTGAGGACTGGATAGCGGCTTTGATGCTTTCCGTAACCATCTGCTGCATCATCTTCTTTACCACGTCCTTTGCGGACTTTGCCTTGTCACCGTTGGATGCCCAAGCCTCCGCATAGGCACTGGCGAAATTGTCAATAGCTGACTTCAAGTCCTCACCAAAGATTGCATCAACCGCTTTTTCCTTGTTGTCGGCAATGAGCTGGTCAATCTCTTCAATCTGATTTTCCCACTCCTTAATCCTGTCCCAGTCGGTTTTCTTCTTGGCTTTCTCCTCCGCAATCTGATTGCGGATAAGCACCTTTTGCTGTTCGAGCAACGTGTTCTGTTGCTCAATCATTTTTGAGGCATCCTTTGAGTAAGCCTTTTCAACGGAACGACCTAACTTGTCGTAGGACTTCTCCAGCACCTCGATTTGCTCCTGCAACTTCTTGATTTTCTTCTCGTGCTTCGCATCGTGCAACTTTGCGATTGCAGAGCCAAGAGAGGAAACCAAACCGATAGCAGCACCTGCCGCTGCGCCCCAAGGACCAAACATCGCCCCGGCTTGCGCCCCGGACATCGTGGAACTTGCTACGTCCATTGCCGCACTAATACCGTCTGCCGCCCCTTTCAGGGCATCAGAGCCGAGAGCATCGCCAAGATTGGAAAGGCTGTTGGAAAGGAATCCGGCTACGTTCATTACATCGTTCAAGCCGTCCTCAATCATTCCCAAGCCGTCTTTCAACTTCTTGGTATCGTTTCCAGCGGCAAAGACCTTTTTCAGCCCGTTAGCCATCTTATTGAAAGCGGTGTCTGATTTGTCCGCTTCCTCACGGATTTGCTTGATAGCCTTGCGTATCTTCTCCAGTTCCGCAGGGGACTTTCGGAGGGTGTCGAATGTTTCCTGCGACATACCGAACTCAATGCCCTTGGCTTCGTCCCACTCCCCGGAAATGAGGAATTGCAGAGCCTGTTCCCCGGCATCGGCTATATCACGCATATTCTTGACCGTCTTGTCGGTCATATCCTCGAACAAGCGACTTATGGCTGCGGTGCTTTTCTTTGCCTCTATATCCAGTTCCGACAACTCACGCTTCATGGTAGCGGACAATGAAAGCCGCTCGCCCTCCGTGGTAGCCTTTGCCATTTGAGCGTTGTACAGGTCTATGATTGCCTGTCGCTTCTCCATGTAGTCCCCAAATTCTTTCAGGTACTCATTCATGGTGGTGCGTTGCCGCTCGACAAGTTCCTGCCCCTCGTTGGCTTGCTTCTGCTCCGTGTACTTCTTACGCTGCGCAAAGCTGGCGTTCTCTTCCGGGGTGAGGGTAATGTTAGAGCCATTGAAAACCTTGCCTTTGTTAGCCGGGTTAGCCTCGAACAAAGCACGGGCGTTATCCACCTTGCGTTGCAGGTAGTCGGCTTTCTCACGGTCGAGCATTTCAAGTTCTTTGGCGTGGTCAAGTTCCATTTGCTCACGTATCTTTTCCGAACTTTCTTGCTTGGCATCAATCTCAGCCTGTCTAACGGCAAATTCGGCATCCTTTGCAGCCCGTTCACGCTCTATGGTCTGTGCATCTTTCAAACGGAAAAATGCGTCATTGTCCTTTGCGTAATCCTTGCTGCCCTTTGCGGTCTTTTGGACGTTGTAGGCATCTATCTTGGCTTGTGCGTCCGCAATCTTCTTGCGCAGGTCTTTGGCTTTTTGTGTCTTCAATTCAGCATCCGACATCGCATCAAGGGTCTTTTGGAGGCTCTTTTTCTCGTTCTCCCAAAATTCCCTGTTCTTGACCGTTGCTTTCTTCGCTTCTTCCTGACCGGGCTTTCCGCTGTCCTTTGCTGGAAGAGAGCCAAAACGGGTTTCGGCATCTTTCATCACATCGTCATAGACCTTTCTTGCCTTGGCTGCGTTCGCAATTGCTTCACGTGCTGCGTTTGAGGTGTAGGAGTATGCGCCTATCCCGGTCATGGGGTCGCCCTGCACGAAATGCGTTTTGTCGAGGGGCTTTATCATGTCCTCGATTTCCTTTGTCATTTTCTCCTTTCCCTCCAGTACCGGGACAATCTTCCAAAAGTACGTTTCGGCAAGCCCTATGCCGTCAGCACCTTTCTTGCCCTTGTACTGCTTCTCCAAAGCCTTTCTGAGGCTTTCTCGCTCATCGCCAATTTTCTTTCCGTATTCATCCGCTGCCGACTGGGAGAAACTTTGCATAGCCCTTGCCCGTGCCGCCTCCTTTGCGGCTTCCGTAATGGCTTTATACGCTCCTGCGACATCGTTCAATGCGGCTTTCTCCTTGTCAAGCCCTTGGAGGTATTGCCCGTATTGGTTGATGATAGCTTTCTTTGCGTCCTCGTACTCCTCCGTCCCCTCCGTTGCCGCATTTAACTTGGCGAAAAGGCGGTCAATCTGTATCTGTTCGGAGGCTGCGCCCTGCTCGTACTGCTTTGTCGCCTCGTTGAGTTTCTTTTGGGCTTTCTCCGCATCCGTTTGGTAGGTGGTGAGTTTATAGATGCCGTAGGCTAAAGCCGCCACCGCTGCGGCTGCGAGCATATACGGGTTTTTAGCCATAGCCACGTTGAGGGCATCCGTCTTGGCTTTCAGAACCTCCATAACGGCTTGCATCTTCGTCAGCCCTGCCATGTGTGCAAGCGTGGACTGGTAGCGCAAATTCTCAACCGTGGAAAGGGTAATCACCGCCGCCTTGTAAACGCCATAAGTGGCAATGAGTTCGGCAATGACCTTGCCGACACCCTCGTAACTCTTTGCAAGTTCCGTCACCGTCTGAATAGCGTCCACGAACACCTCTTGATGTTTAGAGCCTATGTCGTTGAGCATATCATCCCAAGCCCCTTGCAGGTTGGAAATAGCACCTTTCAGACCGTGCGATTGCTTTTCAAGCATACCATTGAATATGCCACCCTTTCCGGCTGCGTGGGCAAAGGCTTCCGCAACCATATCAGCTGAAATAGCCCCTGCCGACATATCCTCTTCCAATTCGGACAGGCTCTTTCCCGTGATTTTTGACATTTCCACAAGAGGGTTGAAACCTGCGTTAATCATCTGTAACAGGTCTTGCCCCATAAGTTTACCTGTGGAAGACATCTGCGAGAAAGCAAGAACCAGCGAATCAAACTTCTGCGCATCGCCCATTGATATATCGCCTATCTGCCGGAGCAGCGGCATCACCTTTTCCAATTCGATGTTAAATCCTAACATCGTCTGCGCTCCTTTGGCAAGGGTATTCATCTGCAAAGGGGTATTCACGGCAAAATCTTTAATCTCACCGAAAAACTCCTTTGCCTTGTCTTTGTTGCCAATCAGAGTTTCAAAGGAAATTTCAAGGGCTTCAATCTCCCCACGCATCTTAACGACCGAACCGACGAAAGAGGATAATTGCTGTGCCGTGAGATAAGCCGCAAACGCTTGCCCGGCTCTTCGGAATGAAGCATCAATACGTGCGCCCTCAGCTTCGGCTTTGCTGCCGATGCCGTCAAATATGTTTATAGCCTGTTGCGCCTCTCTGCGCAGTTGGGAATTGTCTATCCCAAAGCCGTAATATTCTCTTCCGTCACTCGTATTCATATAAATTCCTCTTCCTCGTCTGCGTTATCGTTGAAATTATCGGGGTTGTTGGCATCCAGCCTATCGTCCCATTCCTCTGCCTCCTCATCATCGTAAGAGGGGGCTGCGTAACCGTACATGAGCAGATTTTCGTAACTCATTTCGTAAAGGACATAATCAGGAGTAGTGTTGAGCATCTTTGCCCAACCGTAAATCATTCCCCAGATGCTGTCTCCACTTCCTTTGTCCTTTTTAGCAGATTTGCTTCGCTTAGGGAAGTGGTAAGCCCGAAAAAATCGCTAATCTCCAAGTTGTTGAGCCGTTTGGTAACAAGTTCCCGGAGCGTTTTCGGTGAACAGCCCTCCAGCACAAGCGTTGAGAGGTGTTCCAACTCGTCCACCTCAATCTGTTCCTTGCGGTAATAGACCGTTTCCATGCGCAATCTCTTCCACGAGAATACACGCTTGGGGACAACCCTATCTACAAGCACTTTCTTATGCTCGTTCACTCTCTTTGCTCCGAGAATGAGGGTCGCCACAATCTTGCCCAGTACCTTGCAGTTCTTAGCCTTGTTCAAGACCTCAAACAAGATGTTGTCGGCATCAATCCTGACTTCCGGCATCCCAGCAATCAATTCCGAAATGAGTATAATTGTTGCAGTGGACGGGGGTGCAATCGGGTACACGTTCCCGTCAATCTCCAAGCTGTCGCTTGTGCGCTGCAAGATGGTGTCTGCTACTTTCTTTTCTATCGTTTCCATGTCGATATATTTTAATTAGAGAGGCTTCCGGGGGTCGAACCCGGTTTCATCCCGAAAAGGTGTGTCCTAACCAAATAGACGAAAGCCCCTGTCCGTTTATGCTCCTGTTGGAGCAACTTTCTTGAAGCGACTGTACCAGTAATCCTGCGCACCCTTCAAAATCTCAAATTCGAGGTCTGCGTAGTTACCGTCCTCTTCGGAGTAACCCGGCTTGAAAGCAATAGAGGAAAGAGGTACTTTGATACCTCGTGCGCCTACGTTCTTTGGCGTTACCTTAACAGACCAGTCGCCATCAACAAGGTGGGTTTTCACCTTGAAGTCGCCCTTGTCCTCACCCTCTGCGGTAACTTCCTCACCCAATTCAAGGGTGCTGTAAAGTTCGTCAGGCTCAATGACACGGGTTTTCAGAGTGAAGCCGCCCTCCTGCACTTCCTTGGCGACCGTCTCGCCCCCGGTGGCTTTCATTTCGAGAGCGTCACCGTCAGACGGTTCAAGCGTGGTGGACTTGTCTTTGATAACACCAATAGACTTCAATTCAGTGCCGTTGAAAGCATCGTCAGCCCCGGTCGGTGCAATCTCAATGGTACACTTCGACCAAGCCATAATGATTTTCTGTCTTTTTGCCATATCAGTTAAATGTTACGTGATTAAATTCTATTGTTATGTTCACAAAATGCTGCTTTATAGCCTCCGCATTTATCGTTTCAGTGCCTTTTGCAAGGTCAAATTCATAGTCGGTGTCAGCCCCGTTAAGCACGTCAATTATCTGCTCGTCAAGTTCGGAAAGGGCTATTAGTCTTTCCTTGTCAGGGACGGGTCGCCCACTTCCGTTATCGAGGTCGGGAACGTAGATGTTTATCCTTGCGATACCGTCCTGTATCTGCTCTGCCGTAGCGTTGGAAACGGTAAGCACCGCATCCTCCACGTTGGAATCAGCCGGGCGGCAGTCGCTGGGGTAGAACTCACCCGAAATTTTCCCCTCAAAAAAATGTTCGAGCGCATCGTACATTTCCTGCTCAATTCTTGATGTAGCCTTTCTTGCCATTGCTATAACTTTAATGCCTTGCACAACTTGGGGAGCATCTTCTTGGAAAGCATTTCTGCGGACTCCAGCACATCGAGGCTCATTGCCTCCACGTAGTTGGCGTAACTCATTCCTGCAACCATGATGAACACCAGCCCCTTTGAATTTTCCCTTATAAGTTTACGGAGGAACTTGCGCCCCTCTTCCGCACCTTTCTTGCCGTTGCCTACAACCTCGAACTTGCTCATCGCAAGCACCTTTCCGTTATCCAATATGCAGTAGCCTATGGAACTGGTAAGGTTGCCCGTTTGACGGTGGTACTTGTGTTGTGTCCGGGCTACCTCCAACGCTGCTTCACCAACGTACATATAGTTGTTGATGATAACCTGCCTTTTCAGAGCCATTTGGTTATCCACAAATTCCTTTGCGTGTCCTTTGGGTGTAAGCCTCTTTACGCTCATACGGTAACTTTTACAGCCTCTACATAGTCGAGGTGTTGAACATCCTGCACTTGGAACTTGCCTATCTCCGTCCCCCGGTTGTCGGTCAGAATGACCGTTTCATCCGTGAAGTGGGGGCAGTCGAGAGGGTCAATCAAAACCTCAAATGAAGCCTGTGTAAACACGTTGTCAATGATTTTGCCTCTCTTGTTGTCATGCAGGGTCTTGATGTTACAGGCTATCGGGTCTCCCAGTGTTTCCACAACGGGAACGGGCTTTCCGTGAGCCATGCCGCCACCAGCCTTTTTGACAATCTGCAATGTTCCGTTTTCGATAATCATAAGTCCTCACCTTTATATCCGTAAGTAACTCCTAATCCGTTGGCATCATCGCCTATCTCGTCAAGGATGCTCTCTGCCTCATTCCTGAAACGTCTGCGGTCTTCGTCCGAAAAACTGTAAGTGATGCCACCCTGCGATACGTTGGGGGCTTTCGAGAGGTAGAGGTACACACGGGCTTTCGCACGTTTGAACTCTTTGCTCCCCCGAAGTTCCTGCGTAGTTTCGGCATCAACGCTAATCCCTACCTCATCGGCTACATCTTGAATAGTAGCCAATGGGATAGGGTAGCCGGACAGACTTTTCAAAGATTGCAGTACGTTCATGTTTACTCAGTTTCTCCGTTATTCCACTTCGTGTTCGTGGTGTTGATGAACACCAGTGAAGCACGGTTAATCAAGCCGGGTTGAACGTAGGCTTCTGCCATAGTAACCTCCAACATCGGGTTGAGGTCGGAGTAACGGGTCATCTTGTAGTACGATGCTTGCTGCTGCAACGCCTCCGTGTTAGGCACATTCGGCACAGGCTTGTAGTAAGTCCAGCCAAGCTGCGGCACGGGAGCCAGCGCAACCGTATTGATGTTCCAAGGCTTGATAGTTTCCTGTGAACCGTCCTTGTGTTCGATAGTTGCGTAGGTATCAAGCACGAGGAACTGGGGATAACCCTTGCCGTTCATGTAGCTGTTCACGCTGGAGAGGTTAATCATGTCAGCGGTGACAAGGTTCTGGTCGTAGCGAGGGAACAATCTGCGAGCAACGGACTTCTGCTGGATAAGCTCCTCAAACTTGGCTTTCTCCAAAATCGCAAACTTGGGTTTCTTCAAGCCCTTTTTGCCGATTTTCTCCGCTGCGTCCGCAACATCTTTCAAGCCGTCAGCCTTTTCCGCATCGCTCCATGCGACCTTAACACCGATGAAGTTCTCCTTGGGTACGTTGAAGTTGATAACGTCCTCCGTAGCCATGTCGCCCTCAATGCTCTTCGGGAAAGTCTGAATACCGTTTGAGCCGATACGCATTGCATCAATCTCAACCTTGTAGTCCATAGCGTTATTGCAGAAGTCCAAATCGTCATAGACCATATCAACCAGGTAACGGGCGGTTGCAGCATCCTCCGTGTTAGCGGCTGCGATAGTCTGCAAGTCGTTGTACTCGTTGATTTCAATCTCGTCTTTCTCACGGCTCACCGCAATCTTAGACAACTTTCCGCTCCATGAGCCGACCGTCTTACGGGTCTTTTTGGGAGCTTTCGTGTTGAATGCGACACGGTCTGCCGACACGGGAATGCCCTCGTTGCCCTCCAGTCCTTTCAGGTCGAACTTGGGGGTGTACTTCAACGGGAAGAGGGTGCGCCAAGCAAGCCCGTTACCCGGTTTGTATGAATTGACAGCAACCTGCATTCCGGGCTGGTCGATGTCAAAAAGGGGTTTGTTCATAGCCATATATCAATCCTCCTTTTACACAAGTGCAATCATTGGCAGCAATGCGGCTACCTCGCTGGCTACATTAGCCGTTTCCTTTCTCAAATTCGCACCGTTGATAAGGCGCACGGGCTGGTCGCCCTCGTTAGCTGTAAGGCGGTTGCCCGTAACGTACACAGGTGTCAAGATAGGCTCTGCTGCATCTGCGCTTGCCTCCTTTGCTTGATAGAGGACTTTACCTGCCTCAATATCGACACCGAGCGTAACCGTTACCACATCCTTATCTTCGGCAGACGTATCAACAGCGGTACAAGCCACAGCCTTTTTGCCGATGGCAATAACATCGCCAACAGCTATTCCGCTGCCCTTTGCGACATTGATAGTTGTGTCCGCTTTAGCGACTGCACCAACAAGGCGGTAGCCCTTAATCAGCGCAAACTTTCCGTTTTTCTCCCCAACTGCGGTCGTAGGGGGTGCATCGAAAGATGGATTTTCTACCAATCCACCTCCGGGCTTTTCAGCGAAAACCTGCTCAATGTAGATAGGGTCAACCTTGGCAGGGTCTTGGTGTTTGAAATTTACTTCCATTGTTATTTGGTAGTTTCTGTTGCCAACCCTTGAATGGCGGGGGTTGCCGTTGCCGCCTCTCGTTCTTTGATGCGAGCCTCCAAGTACGGGTTCTTTTCCTCGCCCTTGCCTCCGGCTGCACCTGCTTTCGGTCTTGTTACGACACCGCCCTTTGCTTGGTACTCATTCGTGATGGCTTCGACATCGGGAGTGATTTCCCCAATCCAGTTGTTGAAATCCTCATCATCCTTGAATGTCATTCGTGCAAAGTCCTTTTCGTAACGCTGACGGATTTTTTCGGGAGCGTCTTTCAGAATTGCTTCAAGCGATGACTTGCGGCTTTTTGCAAGTTTTTCGGTTTTCATTTCAGACACCTCCTTTGTAAGTGCTTCATTGGAAGCTACAAGGGCTTTTGCCCAAGCTGGCATTTCCTCCTCACCGGGCTTTGTTTCCTCTGTCGGCTTCGGCTGCTCTGTCGGCTTCGGCTCTTCAACCTTTTTTCCGTCTTTCAGACCATGTTTTTTCTCATAGTTGGTGACTGCGGTCTGCTGCGCTTCCGTAGCACGGCTGTCCCCGTAACTTTCGAGAACTTGCTGGAATGTTACCCCCTCGACAGCGGTTGCAACATCTTCCTGCTTTGTTACAGTCTTGGCGAGTTTGTCGGCAATCCTGTTCAAAATCGCTTCACTGACCCCCACAAATTTGGCTTTCAGTGCGTCTAAAATTTCCTTTTTCATGCTTATAAACTAATTAGTTTATGCAAAGGTAACACAATTTTGCGAAACGCTTATATTGCAAGCGGAAAATTTGCTCATTTCGGATATTTTTATAATAGGCAAGAAACTTGGAGGTTATACAAAATCAATAAAATAGTTTATAAAAAAGTTCCGAAAAAGTTTTGTTATTTCAAAATAAACCCCGAACTTCGCGGTGTGTTTATGATATAAGCACTTCCACAACAACAAAAAATTGAAGAAATGAAAAAGAGTAGCATTTTGAAGTACACGAGCAAGTTCATCAATAAGAACTTCCGTCTGAAAGTTTATGGAGTGGATAATGAGGGCAACCGCATCAACAAGCTGGTCGGTGTCGCAGGTCTTATCGCCCTTATCGGTGTTGAACTGCTTAACAAGTTCCTTGACCGGACTTTGAAAGCCGGACTTGACAAGTGTGTATGCAAATTGCGCAGAGGTTTACAGGTTTCATTCTATAACAAATAACAGAAAATGAAGACATACACCGTATATTTCAGCGAACCAGTCTGCCATAAATATATAGGCGACAAGTTCAACAAAGAGTTGAAGAAGCGGGAATACGATGTCGAGTGCGAAGATTGGAAAGACACTTTCACTTTTCATTCTCTTGCTCCGGCAAAGAAACTCATAAAAGCCAATCTTGACAAGTACAAGGGTTCTTGTATTACAAAGATTTGGGCAAACGGAGATTGGGAAAACCTTGGAGAAATAAACCTCAAAGGCTCTAACAAAACATTCGTTGCGAATACAAGACAAAAGAAAGCAAATTATTAATAGGTCACGCCCGGTCTAACCAGCCGGGCATAACTCCACAACAACAATGACGGAAAATCAAGCAATGCTCGTGGTAGCCGAACAGACTGCAAAGGAACTGGGCTACATCAAAGTAATCAGCGAACGGATAAAATGCAGTTTGTCGGGTATGGCTTCTTTCATTTGCGACCGCCATATCAAAGAAACCCAAATCAAAGGCGGCAATACAATCCGAATGAGCCATGAACAGGCGGTTATTGACTTCGCTACTTCCGAGGGCTTCCGCATATCGTATGATTACAACAGCTACGGGGTACGTTACATCATATTCACTTTATAAATCCACAACAACATGGAAAAGATTATTTTGACAAGAAAAAACTGCCACAGAGCAGCACAGGTAAAACTGATTGAAGCCCCCGAAATGGGCGTTTACGAATGGAACTTTAGAGGTTCAAAGACCAGTACCGGGTTGTTAAGTCACTCGTTCATGCACGTTGCCAAACAAGGCAATGACAGCTTACAAATTCGTGATATTGATATTGAACTGAATAAGTGGGAGGTCGTTGCTTGGAAATATGAAGTCAATTTTGAGGACTTGTGGGACAAGGCTGTCAGAGCGCACGAGAACACAAGTTTCAGCCCGGAGGAACGTGCCGCATTCTATATCCGTCAATACGAAGATTTGTTGCTTAAAGATTTGAGCAAACTGCCGGAAGAAGAGCACAAGGAATACACAGAGAAGTTTCGCACTTGGGTTGTTACCCTTTTCGACAAGCATTCTCGCATATTAAGTGCGATGATTACTGGTCCGGCTCGTTTCCCTACATCACGGAACGAAAAGGCAAACAAATCATACGACAAGGCTATGAGCGAGTTTTCAGAATGGCGAGAGAAGTATGCCCGGAGAGTGGCAAAACGTATTGAGGATGCCAAAAGCCCCGAAGAAAAGGAGAGCATGGAATGGCTTATGTTAAAACGGGATATTGACCACAATGCAAAAGCATGTGCCGATGTTGATAATGGAGAGCCTTACTATCGTTCCGCTTTCACCAATTCGATTTTCGGAAAGGTGGAGAGGTTGGCTAACAACGGCAAAGCCGCCCTCGTCCTGAAAGCCCTTGACTACATCAAGCAGGTACAGGAGAATGAAAAAACAGGTCTGAAAAAGCCCCTGTTTACGTCCCGTCATAAGATATGGAAGTTGCAGGAGGTTTGCGAAAAGGCTGTGCAGAGGCAAGAGGAAAGAGCCAATGCGGAGAGTATCGAGATTGAATTTGACGGAGGCAAGGTCGTTAAGAACTTCGCAGATGACCGCTTGCAGATTTTCCACGATGAAAAGCCGAATGCCGATGTTATCTCCCGTTTGAAGTCTAACGGGTTCAGATGGTCGAGGTTCAACGGTTGTTGGCAACGACAATTAACGGATAACTCCTACTACGGTGCAGCCCGTGTCCTGTTCGGCAACGATGTTCTGAATGAGGAACGTAACGAGTTCATCGGTAAATTGAGAAACGCATAATAATAGCACTATGGTAACGGAAGATAGAATTGAACTGGAAAAGAATGCGCCTTTTGAAGAAATTAGCAAAGACTGGTACGTTCACCTCCTCGAATGTGTGCCGCCTGAAAGGTGGTGCAACCCATACCGGGATGGCGGTTGGTTCTTTACAGGCGAACCCCATAGCCACGACTGGGACACTGGAGAAGCATACCACTACCTCTGCTTTGAGTATGCAGGAAAGTATTACGCAGGATGCAGGAGCATCGAAATGAGAAACGATGATATTGAACGTGAAATATCTAAATTCTGCTGCGAGTTGGATATGGGGGCTTAATTTAGCCCCTCTCGCACAATATCCATCATTGAGGCAATAAGTTTATCAACCGCAGGACAATCGTTGTTCTCGCACAAAATTCAAAGAAAATAACTATGGCAGAAAATGAAACTATCATCAAAGTGAATTTTCACACCCCGGTAAATGGGAGCAGTGAGCATTACTTCGGCTCGCTTGCCGCAATATACGAGGTGTTCACCCCCGAACAGATAGGATGTCAACTCAAAACCCTTTGGGACTTCGGTATTTCCGTAGGCAAACCGAAATTGACCCGGTCTTGTGTAATTTCCAAGCACCGGGTGCATCGTAAACCGCAGAAAAATAAGTAACTTTGCACTATGGATTACAAATTTTACAAAGAGAAAGTAGGTGACACAATCTTTTGGGTAGAGAACAACGATTGTGTGGGCGAACATCTTTTCACGTTTGACAAGAAAAAGATTTTCAACCTATTTGCCGACTACCCTTGGAAACTAACCAAAGAGGAAAAGGCAATTTTTGACCGGGAAAACCCGGAGTGGGCAGACTTCTTTAAGGACAGGCAATAAAGAATGAGGGTGCATATCAATTTGATACACCCTCGTTTTCATTTTATTGTTCCCGTTGTGCCTTTCTTCTGCTCTGATTTGGCTGTATTGATGTAACCTGCCATTTTCTGAAACCCTTTGTCCTTTTGCAAAAGTTCTATGTCAATCAAAAGCCCGACACCCTTTCCGCTCGCCTTGAAACGCCACTGGAACACTTTGCTATCAAGAGGCTTCCAACCGTTCTGTGTGGCACTCTGCAACTCCAAGAACTGATATTTGCCCTTTGAGGTCTGCTTTACAATGGCTGCATGGCGACCGACTGCAATGTAGTAGTGTTTCCCGATTTCGGTTTGTTTCATCAGTTGTATGGCAGTCGTATCTAAACTTGAAATGCCGCCTACCTTATCGCATATCTGCATAAGATTTGAGTATTTAGAAAAGAACACCCGGCTTGCTCCGTCCCGGAAGTCCAACACGTCCAAACCGCCCTTGTTTGCAGCCCAAGCGAATGCGACCGAAGCACAAGAGCCTTGTGTTATATATCTCCACCACCAACTCTCGCCACTATATCTTCATCTGACAAACGCTTAGGCAGTTTCTTCACGGGCAGGTAGCCCACTTTGGCATCGTCCAGTTTCTTGATAACATCGTTCAAGACAGACGGTTTGTTATCAGCCAAAATCCCATCAATGACCTTTTTGTTATCCCGAATGAAATACGGCTGTTTCGTTGCGTTCTTGATGCGCTCTGCGTTTTCGTTTACCCAGCCTTTGAAATTGTCCGGGGCTTCCTCTATCGTGCCGCTAAACTTGTAATTGCTTACATCTTCTCCGGCAAGTATCTTCTGCTGGTAGTCCAAGAACTCCTCTTCCTTTGCCCGGATAGCCACAGCAGCGCACTTGCAGAACGGATGCCAGCCAGTCCAAACAAAGTCTTTCGGGTACTCGCCTTGCAGTTCATCGCAAATATCCACAACCGGGTGGCTGTTGTGGGATATTGAAATGCGGATGCCGATAACAAAGGGTATCTGCCTCCACCTCTCGCTGTCTGCCATACGATATGCAATGTTATTTTCTGTGCCGGTCAGCCGGAGGGCATTCTTGTATGAAGAGCGGTACACACCCTGTCCGGGGTGGTAGGCTCTTGCAGCCTTTGACAGCCGGAGGACACCGTGCTTATCTCTAACCCTGCGGAACAACTTGTTTGGCTCGTTGAGATACTTGCGTACATCCCGTGAAAGGGCAGCGGCACTCTTTCCCTCTCCAAGCCCCAAGTCAAGAGCAAGTTCCAGTTCCTGCTTGAATTGTTCCGTAATGTTCCAAACCCGGTCTGAAAGCATCATCCCGGCTTCCTTGCGGTGCTGGAATGATGATAAAGCCTCCAAATTTGGCTGTTTCCATTGCGAAATTACGTCTTTCGGTAGCCCGGTTGAGGAAGTTATTGCATCAACCATAGCATCGTTTTTCTCGCAAGATAAAAGCCATTCCTCACGGTCGCCCGTTTCTATCACTCCTTGCAGCCCACGCCCAACGGAGCGCATGAGGTCGTTTATACGCTCCTGCACTGCCGGGTAGTCCGAAATATAAAAGGGCTTGTCGGGGTCTTTGAAGCCGGAAGTCTCGCCAATCCGTGCGCCTTGCGTTATCGCTGCATCGAACAAATCATCAATCGCTTTCAGGCGTTTCTTGATGCTGGCAATGTGCTTCCTGTCGAATACCCCGTAACTGAATTTGGTTGCCTCTTTCTTAGCCATGATTACAGCCTCCTTTTGAATTGTCCGCAGCCGTCACGGGTGAGGAAACGGCTGCGTTCCTGGTGCAGTTTACACCGACACAGGAACGGCTTGCCGTTTGCCCCAATCTCGTGCGGCTCGTAGGAATAGACACATTCCTCGCAATGAATATCAAGTTTTTTCTTTGCCATGCCTTATATGGTTGGTTCGTCAAATAGGCTCACGGAACTTTCCTTTGCAATCAGTTCCATTTCCTCGTCCACGTTATCCACGTAGCCGAGGTTTTGAACTGCGGTACGCTGGCTCATAATAGGCTTGCCGCCCGTGGCATTGGAAAGGTTGCTGATACGCTCTGCCTCATCCCGTATCTGATACGGGGTGATAATGACCTCCACTTGTAGGCTGTCGATGGCAGCGGAAAGTGAGGGGTACATCTTCTTCATGAACGCCCGGATAACATTTATTTCACGGTCGAACAACTCCAACCAAATGCCGCTCTCGTCAGTCACTTTCAACTGGGCATCAATGAACATCATCTTACGGGCTTCTCCCGACATTGGGGTTGCTTTCATATTCTCCATTGACATATCCGGTAGTTGAAGCTGCATGAAGAAGTCCTTTTTGATTTCCCCAACGTGGAACTTGATGCTATCAATAGCCTGTTGCCACGTCTTGTATTCTGCCTTGTCGTTCTGTCCGTATTGCAGCACGTTACGCCCTGCGTTGTCATTAGTCGGTTCTTGCCCGAATTTCACCTTGCCGTCCGAGAATACCACCCAGTTGGGTCTTGCGTTCTTACGGATGTAGTTACCGTTGCGTGAAAGCGTCCATTCGGCTTCATAGACATTACCTGACTGGTCTTCCCAAATAGGCTCGTCACGGTGGATATACACGCCCGTAATCTTGCCCACCTCGATTTTCTCCCGAAGTTCCTCCACCGTTTCCCCTGCGCCCGTGCGCCAACGGATATGCTCGTCAGCGGTGTACGTGTCGAAGTAGGTAATGGTATTGATGCCCTCTTTCCTTGTGTACTCGATGGAGAGAGCAATCATGTCATCGTATTCGTCAAACAATGGGTACAACTTATCGCCTTTCATCGGTGAGTAGTTCTTGCAGCGCAATTTCAAGAGGCTCTTCTGCCCGGCATACACGGTAGGCTGCTCTTGCGAGTACCACAACGTGATTGTTTCGCAGGAGGCAAACAGGCTCTTACCACGGTCAATATTCAGGCTGTCGATGCGGTTCTTTTGGAAAATAGCCTCCATAATCTCCGCAACTTGCTTCTCTTGGTCGTTCTCTGGCTTGTATATGCGCTGCACGGGAATAGCGAACATTAGTTCCGTCATGCGTTTTACTGCCAGTTTCTGCAAGCCCAGCGTGTAACGTGTAACCTTTTCGATGCCCCTCTTGGTAACTTTGTCCTTGTAGGTCTTATCGGTCATTACCGGGTGTTCTTTCGGCTCGTACTCCTTGCGGAGTAACGCCCACGGTTTCACCGACACCGTTTTGTACTGCAAATCTGAAATGATGCTCCGTGCATCCCTTTCAGGCGATGTAATTTCCTTGATATTCATATATTTCTGTTTTTAGTATAGTATATCGTCAATATCTTCATCCCCGTAATTCGGGAGTGCATTTACGCCAGTCATTTCTACCGCTTTCGGATGGAACGTGTTAGCAAGGGCATCAAATTCATCTATCGAATGTCCTAACCGTTCCTTAATGTCCTCTTTCGGCTCAATGATTATCCTGCCATTGGAGAGGAATGACCACTTGATTTCCGTTGCCTCTTCCATGAAGCTGCCGCCCGGTGGAAGCATCGCCCCGGTATTGTTGTCCGGGTTCAGCCAGTCACGGACAGCCCAAAACAGGTAAGCCCTCATGTTGGCAAAAGTATATTGTCCAGTAATGTCCGTGAGGTCTTTTCCGCTGCTCGTTTTCGCCCCCTCGCTGTACTTGCAACTGATAATTGTTTCCTCGTCCAATTTTCCGTTGCTCTCTTGGCATATCTCAACCGCACGTGAGTAAACCCCTGCACCCTCTCCAATCGTATCAATAGACACGCTGTAACCGCTGTGTATGGTGATTTCATTCTTGATGCGCCCGGCTACTTTCATGTGGTCTGCCTTGCCACCTGAATTGTGCTTGTCGAAACTCTCAACGTAGTTATCGAAACGCTTACAATACACGGTGCAGTCCCGCCCCATACCTGCAACATCGACACCGAGAATAGCGTTGTTGTGGCTCGTAAGTTTGTAGTGCTTCCAGCGTTCCTGTGCAATCTCAACCCACTTCTGCGGTATCAAGATGTCCTCATCAACTTTCGGGAACTCCCCAAGGACTTTCTTACGGAAGAGGTCGGAGGGACGATACCATTTACCCTCAAAGCAAAAGTCGTTCTCACTCTCTTTCACCTCCTCCTCTGTTATCGGCTCACACCAGTTCTCCACCTTGTCAACTACCCAGTCGTAGTCCACCTGTCCGGGGATGCTGATTTTCTTTTCAACGACATTGGGGGCTGTCAGGCTGTTCAGGCAAAACCGCTCCCAGCGTGTGGACTTTTGGGAACGGGCGGCATACCCTACGGTGGTGTTCGGGTTGAAAACAAGCAGAAGCCTCGAATTGCCCTGCAAGTTACCCTCAATAGCCGTGTAAGTATCATCGAGAATACCCGTAGCCTCCGTAACGACAAACATAGTATTCACAGCATGGAAGCCCGACCACGCCTCGTGGTTGTTCTCGTCAGCCTTAAAGCCCGTCAAGAACCATTCTTCATTGTCCGTGCGGATGTCGTAGGCGTTGAGCCTACCGGGGAGCGTGAAACCTCTCCTTTTTGCACGGTTGAATAGTCTTGAAATTTCGGGCATCATAATGTTCTTTACTTGTCGGTCGGTTGGAGCGGTGAGAGCAACTTTCGTGTTCTCGACAAGTTCCATTTTGCCGTTGGGGTTCTTTCTCCACTTCGGGGTGAGGTACAGGAAGCATACAGCGATACAGGCAGCGACAAAATCCTTGCCCCTTGCCGTACCGCTGCGGACTGATACCAACTTCTTGTGCTGGACGGCTGTAACGATGGCTTGTTGCTCTTCATCCAGCGTGACCCCAAGAGCCTCGCTGATAAATTTGTTCCAGTCGTTACGCCATTCAGAGAATAGTTTGGCAGCGTTCTTGCGTATCTGTACCTCATTCCTCGCCATTTATTGCACTCGTTTCCATCAGGAGGCTGGCAAATGAGAGGTCGCCCGTGACCTCTTTCTTTTCGGGACTGTAAAGCCCAAGCAGCTTGCGCCTCTCCACCAAGTTTTTGTGAATGACCTCCAAATACCGGGGGTCTCCATAGCAAATAACCTCTTCTTTTTGTTGCTCCATTTTCACGGTAACAACACCGCCCTCGCCACTTTCTCCGTCACCGCCCGGAATACCCTGCTGCTTGGCTTTCTTGCGCTCGTAGTCGGTCTTGGATTTGTCCCAAGCCGCCCAAGCCTCCTTAATCACCTCGTCAATGCGTTCCAATTCCAGTTGCACGGCATGGTCGAAGTTCTCGATGCGTGTTTCCCTCCATTCAGCCAGCAAGCGGTTCACGTCCTTGTGAACCGTTTGGAGGCTGTAGGCTTGCAGGTCTAAACGTGCCATTACTTCCTCCCTGATTTCCCGGTAGGAGTAGCCACGCTTATACAACTGCGCTATGATGTCAAGCCGCACGATTTGCGCCTGACGGTAATCTTTCATTTTCTTTCCCGGTGCGCCCATTGATTAGAATTTTGCTCCGTTGTACTTGTAAACGAGGTTGTCATTCTCGTCCTTGCCGATAGGTGCAAGTGCGCCCTCGAACAACTTGTAGGGCGACTGCCCTGCTTGTGGGTTGTTCCACAGCCAACGCATATAGTCAGCCATTGTCATACCCTCGAACTTAGCACGTTTCTCCGATGAATTGCAGTTGTACCCGGTCGCCCTTATCCACTGGAACTGCGACACAAGCCCGTTGATGTCCTTGCAGACATCGTCCCAGCGCACGATGTGTTCGGGTGAGTTCTTGGCAATCTGCAGAGCCTCGCACCACTGCCCACGTGAGTAGTTCCAGTTGGCAGGAAGCCCACAGCAAGAGCCGTTACAGCACAACTCCTTGAAGTGCGCATCGGAAACGTAGAAACGCATACCCAGTTCCTCGCAAAGTTGCTTCATGTTCCGCATAAAAGGCTCTTTGACTTTGCGGTTCAATCGGAGATACCCAGTGCTTACGCTGAACTTCTTGTAGAAGTCCATGAAGTCAAAGCCGCACAACTCGTTGAAAGTCGGCATCCATTGTTTCAGGGTCGGGCTGCGCTGCTCCACGCACATAAATTCCGTACTCATGGCGGTTGCACCACGGTTGGAAGCCTCTCTAATCAAGTCGAGGTATGACGGGGTAGAAATGCCGATGATGAACGGACGTAGCCGGAGCGTTGCGCCCCCGGCATCTGCCTCCGCAATCTTGCGGATTGCTTCAAGCCTCTGCATAGGGGTTGGCACACCTCGCTCAATCACGTGCGCCTTGTGTTCGTCCAAAGTGATGATTGAGAACTTGAAATTCCAGTTCTTTTGTCCCCGGATAAGTTCCATGTACCGCTCATCCTCCGTGAACCAGGTAGCCTTGGTAGAGAAGCAGAGAGGGTAATCAATCTCCTTGAAGAAACGGAGCAGTTCAAGCGTGATGCCGTACTTACGCTCGAAGCCGTCGAACTGGTCGGACAAGCCGCCCCACTGCATAACCTTACGCTGCTTGATGTACTCCTTGAACTGCCCTCCGTACTTGTCGGGGTCGGTGAACATACGCTTGATTTTGTCAACCGACACGTGCTTCACGTCTTTGTGCAGATAGTTTTCTTTCGCCCCACCAATCCCTCGCTGGAACTGGGAGAAACAATACATACAGCCAAATGAGCAATTCGAGTAGGTGTCGAATGTCATTGGCATAGAGCAATCGGCAATCTCGTTGCTCCATCTTGGACTTTGGTAATAATCAGCCATAACTATTTGTTGATAAATTCTAATACTTGTGAAACTAATTCATTCAGAGGCGTTGTCGCTGTGTTCACCTGTAACACCCTTACGCCTATCTCCTGCCACTTCTTTGCGGCTCTCATACAACGCAACTGCTTATCGAATACCTTTCTCACGCTTTGAGCTGTTCTCTTCCCATTCTTTCCGTTGCTCCTGTTCCCCAGTCGGTTGAAAATGGTAAGGTTGTCGGCATAAAGCGATATTACATACTGCTGTTCTGCCTTGAATAAAGCGTTCATGAGGTTCATCCCGAAAGTGTCTAAAAAACTACCCTCGCAGATGATTATATCACGATGCTTCAACCCCTCTTCTACGACTTCCGCAAGGCGTGAAGTACAGGAAGAGCCTTTATCGTTAGTTATTCGGTCAACACCTCCGTATCTCGTTTCTCCGTATCTTCCTGCAAAGCAAATGATGCCCTCCTTGCAGTATGAAACATCGTTAGTTATTCGGTCAACACCTCCGTATCTCGTTATGATAGCCCACGCCAAAGAGGATTTGCCGGAACAATTTGTACCCGTTATGAACACGCACTTTTTCATAGCAAACTGACAATGAGGTTTTCCCACTCGCAGCCCTTGATGTCCTCCAACAGCCTTTCGGTGTAAAAGCCGTTCCAACGTGTTCCCTTGCGGATTTTCTCAACGGCACACAGGCTTGTTTCGAGGGCAAACACGTTGTCCCCAGTATCACGTTTGGCATCCTCTATGAACTGCGTTAATTTTCCACGATTTTGCGTTCTCGCAACTATCTCCGCCCCCCTTGTATAGTTTTCCTTTCGCTCGAATTTAAGTGCGAGGTCATCAATTATTTGCTTTCCGCTGACCTTTGCCCACACTTCGAGAAAGAGGAAAGCAGCGTACCGCCCGAAGAAGTACCACGATGTAACGATGTTGTATTGCTCCGTTGTGGTCTGCGCTCCATCAAGTTGTACCAGCATACCGGGATTGAGGTTCTGCATGATGCGGTCGAAAGTGTCGCCAATGCGGACATACCTACGGTCGGTTCTAAACTTCAATTCGCTTTTCGGGGTCTGTGGATTGCGCAGGAGCATCAATGCGCTTGGGATGTGGTACGTTGTGGCATAGTAATAGACCAGCCGGAAGCTGTTCCAACGGGATAGCCGGAAGTATGCCGAGAGTGAGGCAATCATTTTCTCCTCAACTCCGGCATCGCCTCCCATGTGGTATTGTATGTACTCTGTGTAATCCATAGGGCAAGTGCGTTATTCTGCACCCTCTATTGAGGGGATAATCTCTTCAAGACGGTACACGACCTTGTCAATGGACGGCATACCGAGAAGTTGCGCCAACTCCGGCAGACGCTCTTTGGGGTACACGATGATAACACGCTCCATCGCCGTTTCATCCGTTCCCTCAATCTTAGGCAGGGTGTCCGGGTTAATGTCAACGCCCTGCAATTCCGGGGGCAGCGCATCCTGAAAGGCATCCGCTGGGTTGTCCTCCTCGCTTGCATCAGGCATAGCCGGGGTAGGTTGTGCCGGGGACGGGGTTGCGCTCATAGGGGTAAAGGCGGTGGGGTTAGCGTTCCACACATCAAGTCCCCAGTCGCCAAGTTTGGCTTCATCCCACTTGTTGGCAAGGGCATCGAAGTCCCACTGACCGAAACTTGCGTTGTCCTTAATCATGAACTGCTTGCGCTCCGATGCAGATAACTCACTGGCGTTGATAACAAGTGCAGTCGGCTTCTCCAGCCATTTTTCCCAGTAATCGACAAGCACCTTGCGCTCGCCATCTGACTTTTCCACAAAGTCGGCTATAGTCAAGAGCCTGTTGGAAATATCCCCTGCGCTCATCTTTGCGATTGCTCGCAATGCCTCCGTGCGCATATTACCGCCAAGGGCACACATCTTGTTGTCCACAACGATTGGGCGCAACTCCAGCATCTTTGGCAGCACAAGGATTGAGTTGATTAGCTTGCCGAATTTCTCTTTAGTGATGGTACGGGGGTTGTCCCCGTTGAGTTTCACTTGTGAGAGTTTTACCTGTTCTACTTTCATTGTTTATAAATCTTTTAGTTTACTCTTTTGGCGCAAAGTTACACAAATATGTTTGTATTATAAGCGTTTGAATGGAAAAACATCTATTTTTTAGTTGATTTTCTCACAACTTTCACAGGTAAGCCGCTCCATTCCCATGCGATTAGAGCCGCATCACGCCCCTCTTGGTTCGTCCTGCCCATTATCCCGGTAAAGGCTGAAAGTTCCTCCTGCGTTATCTTTCCGTCCTTTCCCTGCCACAGATTTACACCCCCGACTTTCAGGGCAAGGGGCTTTATCAATTCGTAGGGTATCTGCCAGTGTTCGCACATTTCGGCTATCTTTCTGCCAACCTCATGATTGCGCCCGGCTGCGTTCCCCTTTGCTGCTGCACTCTGTTTCGTGTCCTTGGGAAGCAGATGCCAGTGAGCCTTATTCAGCCATCCAGCTTCAATGATTACACGGACATTCTTTTGGGTTACTTCGGACTGCCTTTTGATATAACGCAGGAAGTCTAACAGGTCAGGAAAGGTGAGCGTGGAAATTTCCAGCTTACGTGTAGCCACTTCGAGGTAAGCGCACCCTGACTTTTCTACATCGGGGTCAATCCCGACCACACAATCAACCTTTATAGGCTTTTTTGATGATATTCTAATCATATTTTATTGATATTTAATTATTTATGCGTTGTTATTGCACATTTGTGATTATTTTTTATGTTCGGACGGCAAGACAAGAGAGGGCATTTTTTCGCCCCCTCCCCCCCTATAGTCCCCCCCCTCCCCATTGCGAACGGGGTATCAGAACACGGAAAATTCGATGCTGTCAATGCGGTTTTTTATCACTTTCATTGCCGTTACGACATTCTGTTCCCGATAGTCAAATTTACCCTCAACTCCGGCAAAGGCGACCATACCCGTATGCAGGTGCTGAATGAGCGGAGGCACAATGCTTGGAGCAAGGTTTCGGTCGTTCAGTTTTTCCGCAAGAAGTTTATCCATTTCCCGGTTGTGCTGCTTCAACAAGTCAATAAACAGCGTGGAAATTACAGCGTATGTCCGCTGCTCGTCAAATCCGTACTGCGGCACTTTCCGTTTCAATTCCTGATTTACGGAGAAGTAAAGAATTGTCAAGTCCCGGTTTATCTCACTGATGCACATTTCGGTCTGCCTGATTACATTCTGCAAATGGTTGTAGTCAAGTTCCCTACGCAACTCTTCGTTATACTTCTGATGAACCATTTTGAGTGTCCGGCTTAACTTCTTCAACAGGCTTACCTTGTCACGGGCGGCACAAGCCATCGCCTTATCAGCGTACACCCAAGCAAGGTGTGTTATGATGAGAGGGACGAAAGAAACACGCATCTGTTCATCAAGCGTCAGCCGCTCAATCATTTTCTTTGTGCTTTCAGACACGTTGTCCCGGAACGCTTTTTCCTGCAACTCTTTCATGTTTGGCATCTTCACGGGCTGCTGGGGCTGCTCCTGCTTCGGCTGTGGCAGTTCCCCGTCATAGTCCCAAAAGGACAATTTGCCTTTCACGTCCGTAATCGGTTCGGGGAACATTACCGGGTTAGCCAGTACCCAGTTCCAGTCTCCATCGATAGCCCACAGGGACGTGTGATTTTTCACGCAATCAACAATCTCAACGCTGCCGATGATTGCGCCCTGTGGAAGTTCTCTTGATGAAATGACCGAATAAACATCATCAGCAGCAAACAATGATTTCGGTATTCCAAATTGCTTTTCTCGTGTCATTCCTGCATGGATAAGGACACGCCCCCGGAAGTTGGTTTTCCATGTCCTGTTTTCTATGTCTTTCAGCCCGGACACTATCAGGCTCGCCCACGGTTGTTTAATCGTTATTGCTTTCATGCTCTTCGTATTTTTCAATGTGACTAATCTTGTCTTTAATCAGTTGGAAAAAGTTCTCATCCTCTTTGAACTTTTGCGATATGTTCCATCTGAAATATGGGGCAGTCATCCATTCGGGGTCATCAGGTGCTTCCTCATACGTGAATACTGCCCATTTGTCGGCAAAGAGTATTTGCCATATAGCGCATAATTTTCTCATTCCATACCACCTTTCTTCAACTCCGCAATAAGAGCATCAGCACCGCTTACGCTCCATTCTGCCAATGTTCCAATCTTTGCATCCACAAGCATATTATGCGGATTAGCAGCGAAGCCTCTCATAAGTTCTTTTGCAATCTCGTACCTGCGCTGCTCCCAGTCAATCTCTGTTTCAAATTCAAGAGCAAACATAGGAAACTTACGACCGTTCTCTGTTTCGTAGAATGCAAGGCGTACATTGAGGGGTTCACTGCAAGGTCTAACATCTACGACCTCGCCTGTATCTTTAACTCTTGCTTTCATAATCACTTGTTTTTATGTTCAACACCATACCCGAACAGGGCAAAATCACCCCTTGCCGGGTCATTCGGGAATACCTCTCGCATTGCGTTAGTAATCTCAACAGCCGTTCTCATGTCCGCTTGCTTCCGGCTCGTCAAGCCAAGTTCCAGTGCCATTCTATGCACGTGGGTATCAAGCGGAACAATCAGGCTGTCGGGGCTAACCTTTCGCCACACGCCCATATCAACCGGACTATTCCGTCTAACCATCCACCGCAAGAACATACAGAGCCGCTTACAGGCAGAACCCTTGTCGTAGTCGGGAATACCATTGATGCCGTTGAAGTAGGCGGAGAGGGCTTGCACGGGCGTTTTATCAGACCAAGCCACTACCATATCCTCCATACGCTCAAAATCCTCATACAGCCTGTGTAGGCGGTCGCCCAGCCTGTATAAATCATCGTAGGACAGGAAACGGTAAAACTTCCTGTGGTCGTTGTAGTAGAAGTTGTACTGCTTCGTCATTAGCCAGCAATAGGGGTCATCGCAAAAGTCCTTATCCAGCCAGTCAGCCGCCTTGATGATTGCCTTACGGTTTCCAAAGGAGAGCCAAGAGGTAATAAAGCCGCTGATTTCGGCTCGTTTCCCGATATGCTTCCGGGGGAACTGCACGGGGTCATTGGCTATAAAGCCCTCAACCTCGTATTTGTCTGCCCATTCTATCAATTTGTGCTTCATAATTTTACCCTTTAACCCGTCCTAAAAATGCCAGCCTCAATACATCGTATTGCTGCCCGACTACCGCAACTTCAATCATCGCCTCTTCATCGGCAACATCATTTACCCGTAAGAGGGGATATTCAGCCCCGTTGGAGGTTTTCAAAAACTCCTGCATTGCATCGTCCGTTATCTGCTCATCGCTTTGGGTGAAATACTTATCGAGGCTCGCAACGATATGTTTGTTCAAGTAGTCTTCACTGTAAGCTGCTGCAATCTTCTGCTTGTTTCGGAGTGAGTATCTCATTTTGTGCCTCCTTTCTGTTTTCATGGTGAATCACATCGGAGAAATCGCAAGCATCAGCCGGGATGTTTCCGAAAGCCCCTTTTACACACTCTTCGTAATACTTGCAGTCAGCGCAACTACGTTTTTCTTTTGAATTTTCCATTATATTGCCTTTTTAAGTTCGTTCTTGGATAATGTCTTGCAAAGAGCCTCGCAGAGAACTCGTGCCATATTCACCTCAACCGCATTGCCGATGAACTTCTTTTGGTCTGCCTGTGAGCCGACCAGCACGTAATCTTCTGGAAAGCCCATAATCTTTTTCAGTTCTGGGATTTTCAGCATACGCATCTTGATGTCAATAATGCCGTAGAGAGCCATAAATTCCTTGATTTTAGCTGTCATCGGACTATCTGTTGAATAGACCTCAATAAACACCTCGCCCGTTTCCGCAGTGACAAGATAAGGCGGCATTTTATCCATTCTTGCAATCAGGGTAAAACACGGCTTTTCGATTGAGCCACCGACATTCTTGTATTGAGGGTTCATCAGGTAGTGGCGTTTGACCGTCACAAGGTTGAATTTCGGGTTGGTCGTTACCGTATTAGCCGGGACATCCACGGAAGCTGCCGTGCCATTCCCGTACTGCATATCAATGAATTGCTCTGAACGAATAAGGGCTAACCTGTCTTTCGTTGTAACGGTTGGCGAGGGCATTTCTACGGAATGGTTATGCCCATTCCCGTAGTATGCCGATATAAACGCATGGTGGTCTATGGTCGTGATAGTCCCGGCTGGCTCGTTTACGGAGGTGTTTTTGCTGTCAGGATGTCCGCTGTACTGCTTTGAAAGGAAAGCAACCTGTGCAACCCCAAGCCTATTCTGCGTTGCCACCGTTGGGCAAGGCTCGTCAATACCTGGTGCGTTATATTTCCCGGTTCTGCTCATGGAATTGTATTTAACAAGAAACGCCTCCTTGCCTCCTGCAATGAATTTAACCAGCCCGGCATATATACGCTCCAGTGTCTTTTCCGACAATGGTTTATCTCTGAATATCGTTTTACCCTCGTCTGCGAAGTCGAGAACATCTTTGACGGGCTTCCATTTCGCCAAAGAGCCAAACAGTGTGTTTGTCCCGTTCTTGCTGTGTGTCTGACTGGGGAAAACAATTGGCAAGTCGCCCTTTGCGAATATGCCGAAAAAGCGTTTGCGGCTCGTGTATGCCCCGTAGTCGGCAGCGTTAAGTATGCGGTGGTCAAACCGATAGCCGTATGACTTTACTTTGCGCACCCAACGGGTATAACTTTTGCCCTTATCCATTGACACGGGCTTGCCATTCTCGTCCACCTCGCCCCAACTCATAAACTCCTCCACATTCTCAATCTGAATGTAGTCCGGGCTTATGGCTTCAATATAGCGGAAGAGGTGTTCCGCAAGTGTCCTGCTGTCAGCATCCCGTGGCTGACCGCCCTTTGCTTTCGAGAAGTTGGTACATTCAAGTGAAGCCCACAAGACTACCAACGCACCGGGATTGTCTTCACGGCACTTTTTCAGATGCTCTATAAGTGGGGACAATTCAAGCGTCCTGATGTCCTCCGTGAAGTGCAGCGCATCGGGGTGGTTTGAAGCGTGGGAGGCTATCGCATTCGCATCGTGGTTTACGCAAGCAATCACATCAGCGCATTGCTCACCGTTAAGCCGTGCGGAATTTACGCCTGTGGAAGTTCCACCAGCACCGCAAAAAAGGTCTATGTATAATAACTTCTTCATTTCACTATCTTGTTAGGTGTCATATCAATATCCCAGTCGAGGATGTTTGGCGCACTTGCATGGATTTCACCGCAGCGCATACCGAAACTATCTTTCACGATTTGCTTTGCCTCTTCCTTTGAGGTGGCATATACTTTTGCCTCGCCCTCAAACACAAAGCGGATTTTTACCTTGTAGTCCCTACGTTCAACCGGGAGACTAAGATGGTACAACTTGTTTTCAACGTACCGCCTTTTCCGGGCAATCCTCTTACGCTCTTCATCGGAACTGGCTGCACTCTCTTCCTGCTCCAACTCCTTAATGCGTTTTACATACGCTTCTCTTTTGATTTTAATCTCTTCCATTGTTGTTGTGGATTTATAGTTATTTTCTTCAAATTTCAACCGAGCGCAACGAACTACGCTCGCTTGGAACATTCGTTGTTTTTACTTTTTCGTTGCGTTAGGCGCAAAATTTCGCCACTTCCTGCGGTCTTCTCCCCGTATCTCGAAGTAGTTGCACATTTCGCTCAATCGGCTTGCCACACGGTCGCCATATCGGTTCAGCAGCTTGTCGCCTCCCAGTTTCAGGTTGGAAGTAATCAGCGTAAGGCAGTCCGACCTGTCGCCTCGGTACTCAATCAGGGAGCGCATCACCTCCAGCCTGTTGCCCATATAAAGCGACTCCAACGGCTCGCTGCCAAAGTCCTGCACGGAAAGGATGTTGCGCTGCTTGAACCTCCGTATGTCCCCGGTTTCGGTGTAGGTGTCGCAGAGGGCATCAGCACGGACGGAACTCCACGATAATGGGCAAGTGTCCCGTTCCTCGACATATTTCACCTTGAAGCCCATTACCCGGCTATACGCTTGCATAATATCCAAGCACCAGGACTTTCCCGTGCCAGTCGCTCCGGCTATGTAGATGCCACGTCTGAGATTCCCCGGTATCACCTGCGATGTTTCCGGGTGTAGGCACAGCATCTTGGTGTCGCAACGGCACCAGCGTATGAAGTTCTCATACGTGAAGCGGTTTTCATCGTCAATCACGAAATACGGGGTGCGGCTCTTGCCGATTGCCTCAATTATCTGCATTTCCTCCTCCATGTTGTAGTCGAGGTACTGGTAACGGGTAATCTGTGCAAACATGCCCCTTTCCCGAATTGCGTTCAGAATGAGGTCAATTTTCGGGGTCTGAATTTTCACGGTTTTCTCGTTACCGTTCTTGTCCTTGATGTTTTTAGTTACTTCCATTCGTCATTGCAATTTCTATTGTTTCCATATCTCGTTGCGGTCGGCTGTTCGGGCTTGTTGTCGTAATTGCCCTCATAGACCTTTACCCAGTTCTTGTCATTCTCAAACAGCCAGTCGAAAGATGCTTTCCAGCCTCTCTTGTTATCGCCTTTCAGGAACTTGCTTTGCTGCATCTTCTCGAAAATCTGCTTAATCAGCGGAAGAGCCTTTTCCAAGCCGCCCATTTCCGCAATGCGTAGGCGCATCTTGTTTTTACGGGGTTCGGAGAGCGTAAACAATTTAGGAAAGCCCGTGCAGGTTTCATTCCACATAGCCTTAATGTCCTTAAATGGCAATTTTTCTGCTTTAGGCTTTTCCGGCTCAACGGCTTGTGCCTCGTCAGAGGCAGAAGAAAGTTGGTCGTTAGACCCACTCTCTTGCTTAATATCTTTGATATTATATTCTTTACTTCTTATATTCTTTACTTCTTTAGTTGTCGTTGATTGCTCGTTGATTGCTCGTTGCTCGTCCGTTGATTGATTGTTGGTTTGCTCGTTGTTCTGCTCGTTGATTGAATTTCCGATTTCTTGGTATTTGTCGTAATTACAGATAGTTATGACAACATATCTGTTCGTTGATTTGTACGTTATTTCGCCCGTTGAAATTAGGCGTTTAATGCACGTGCGAATTTGTTGTTCCGAAAGTCTTAAATCTTGGCGCATCGTTGCGTTGGATGTAGCAAGTTGCCCACGCTTTATGGTTATGCCCTGCCATTGCTTATCAACGCAATTTGCCTTCAGGAGCAGATAAATGAACAACTGAACCATTTCTGCCTTTTGAAACCACTCCCATTGGAGCAGTTCTCTGAATATCTTTATCCAACTCGCCATATCATCTGCTATTTTCTAAAGTAAACATTAGTGAGTTGCCTGTACCCGGAGAATACAGCCCATATACCCGGCTTTGTCTGCCGCATCATCAACTCGTCAACCCTGCCGAAACGCTTGTAGTTTCCGCATAAATCAACCACCCAACTGACCTTATCCTTGTACGGACGGATAGCCCTGCCGCACATCTGATAATACAGAGCCAGCGACATAGTCGGTCGGGCAAGTACCACGGTGGAGAGTTCCGGGAAGTCGAAACCCGTTGTCAGGACACCCACATTTGCCACTACGCTGATTTTTTTCTGCTTGAACAACCGAAGTATTGCCTCACGGTCTGCCTTGCTCGTATCGCTGCTTACGACTGCCGCAGAAGCACCGCAGTTCCTCGCCACATACTCCGCTTCCTCGATGAACCGGGTAAACACCAGTATCGAAGTCCTCCCGGCTACCAAGAGCCGCTGGATGATGTTCTCCAACGTGTCGTTGAACTTGATTTCCCGATAGTATCGCCTTACGCTGGCATCGGTATAATCAGCCCCGGTGCTGTTTACTTTCAGTCGGCTGGTATCTACCACGTTCAACTGGTAATAGTTCATGTTGGCGAGGTAGCCCCGGTTCAGGAGCGTTTTCACGTCCACGTGGTAAAGCACATCATTGAAAATTCTTGGGTTCGTCCTCGTGATGAAACGGAGCATTGAACCGTAGAACCTGTTTGAGTAAAGGCGGTACGGGGTTGCCGTCAGTCCTAAAACCTTGCACTGGATTGTTTCGATGAAGTCCTTGTACATTCCTGCCTCTGCATTGACATAGTGGCACTCGTCAATGATAACGTAGCGGAAACGCCTGAAATAGTCCTTGCAGTTCTTTACGCTCCCTATGGTCGCAAAGGTGATTTTCTGAACCTCCTTGCGGTTGAATGAAGCCGAGAATATCCCGACATGGAAAACACCGTAGGAGCAAAGTTTCTCGTAGTTCTGCTCCAATATCTCCTTTGAGGGCTGGAATATCAGCACCGGGGCATCAAGCCGGGCGGCAATATCTGCAATGACAAGGCTTTTCCCTGCGCCCGTTGGAAGCACAATGATACCGTTTTTCTTGTCGTTCCGCTGAAAGAACGACACTGCGGCATCGGAAGCCTGTTGTTGATAATCTCTTAACTGATACATATATTGTTGTCTAAATTAGTGCCGTAGGCAGGGGTCAAACCTGCAATCGCTGTCAAAGTCCAGCCCTACGGCTACCGTTTAGTTCACGGCTCGTTTACTGCTCGATAATCACGATGTCCGGGCAGCGTTCCTTGATGCGCTCCAGTACGGCATCAATCTCACGGTCACGCATTTCTTCCACGAGGTCGTTTGCCTCCGGGGAAACGAGGGTGCAGGAGAAGTCGGACGGGTTCACGTACACCTCCACTGCGATTGTCTGCCTGATTGTTCCCTTGAAGATGGGCAGGATGAGGTTGAACGCCTCCGGCAAGTTGTGTTCCACCGCCTGGTTAATCAGGATGCGTCTGTCGCCACGGTTGTTGTTGCTCTGCTCAATCTCCTTATCGACCTTTGCCTTGAAGTTCTGCAAGTCCGTTACCAGCTTCATTGCGACTGACTTGTTATCGAAAAATGAGCGGTTCATCTTGATGAGTTCAGCCATTTCAAAGTTGGTGATGTACTCGCCCTCGTTGATGCCGAAACGCTTGTACTCCGGGGAGAGGGTCAGAGAGCCGACAACGAGAGTGCCGTAGTGGTTGTTCTCGTTGCACTGCAGGGCGATTGTCAACTGCTCACGGTTCACAATCACGTGGCAGGTCTTTTCCTTGATGCAGTCGAAACGTGTTTCCAACCAACGGGCAGCGGCATCAATCGTACCCTGTATCTTGACCTTGACAGGCTCTTTCAGTTCCACTGCCTTACCCTCACGGATAATGATTTCACCCACGCCAGCCGGAAGTCCGTTGGCTACCATTTCAGCAATCTGCTGTTTTACTTCTTCTTTGATTTTCTGTTCCATTTTGATGTAATTTTGAATGTTTGTAAATTAGTTGATTAGCCCTCAGTCCCAGTTCTCAAAACTGGAGAAAACATACTCTTCTGCATTTCCTCCGGGCGACCGGGACGGCAGTAAACAAGCAAGCCCTCACGGTTGTAGTAACCCACCTCACGGGTTTCCGTGTCAACGAACTTGAAGCAAGCCTCCGTGACAAACTCGCTCTTCGCTTTCAGTTTCCCGGTCACTTCATCGTTGCTCTCCTCCAACTGTTTGATTTGGTCGTTGAACTCCTTGTTGGCGGCTTTCTTGTCGGCACGGACATCACGCAGTTGGATGTTGTTCTCAACAAGGCGGTCTTTCAACGCCTCAATTTCCTCATTCGGGAGCTGCTTCGTGTAACCCAAGTCCTCAACCGCATCGCAGTTGTCACGCAGGAAGTCAATTCTTGCCTTGCCCTCGTACTCTTGTCCTAAAACTTTATCCATATTGTTTTGAATTATGGGGCAGCGGAATTGCTGCCCCGGTTAGTAATCTTACTTCTCTTCCTCCGGCTTGAAAACGTAATCAGCCCAAATCTCAACGAACTGGCGACCTGCGTATTCCGCAAGTTCGCGTGTCTTGAAGGCAAGCCGAGAACCAATGCTCGTGTACGTGAACGATGAATCGTAGACCGTGCTCGCAAACGCAACACCGCCAAACGCATTCGCATAGTTGTTCGACCGATACACCACACGGCTTTTATCCTCTTCGTTCATTTCGTCAATCTCTGACTGGGTATAGAGGCAGAACCACGGGAAATAGCGGTATTCGTCCGTAGTGAACTGGGGTTTCCAGCCCTCGTTGAGAGCCGCTGCGATGATGCGCAGTTTCAGGTAGGCGATGACATCGGCTTCCAGTCCAAGTTCTTTCTTGTCCTGCATCCACTCGTTATGGTCTATGCCCAATTCGTTACAGGCATCCTCGAATGTCTTGATACGCTCCATTACGTTTTTGGGCTTCTCGTCAACGAGGGTCAGCACTCCGTTTACCCATTCGGGTTTCTTGCCGTTAGGCACTTCGATTTCAATCTTTTTTGAGTTCATCTTTTAATCTTTTAATAAGTTTATAATCAATTTCTTTGTTGTCTTTCAACTTTCTGACAAGCAATCCATCACGGCGTTTGAGGTTATACACCCGGTTGCTGCCTTTATCGGCTGTCAACTCGATAAATGAAGTCAGGAAGTCAATAACATCTTGCCGCTGCTGGTTGCTAATCAAGTGCATGGTTTCAGGCTTTAGAATGGCAAATCATCTTCGTTGCCGGGAACGGTGGTAGCACCTTGCCCCGTAGCATTGTTGTTCTGATAACTGCTTGGCTTCAATTCTCCGATGTAGTAATTCACGCCCTCACGCTGTTGCTCCTTTTTGCAGTGAGCCTTGACATAGTGGGTCATTCCGAACTGCGATACCTCTCTGCGCTTGTTTACCACGATATTGAGGTACTTCTTGCCGTTCTTGCCGACCGTGATAAGTTCTTTTGGAATGTCCGTCAGGCATAGGCTTCCGTACAGGTTCTCTTCCATTATTTGAGCAAAAATCTACGTGAACCGGGAACTTGATACTGGTAGTTTGCGTAGAGTTCCGGTTTGTCTGCTGCAAACTGCTTTTCGTTAAACTTCGTGCTGTCCTTTGCCGCTTTCCATGTGGCGAGGATGGTTGGCTTTGCTTTGTTCACTCCGGGAGCAACAAGAGCCTCCGCATCACCGATAGCCATCTTGATGGTATTTTCAAGTTCTTTCTTGCGGCTGTCAAGCCCTCCAAGTTCCTCCTTGATGGTCTTTAGTTCTGAACACATGGCAATCAGTTCATCGTCTGCCTCCACGCTCTTGCCGACAACGTGTCTTGGGTTCTTCAGGAGGACATCTTCAACACTGGAAAGGAGCGGTTCTTGCTTGCCCACGATGTTGTCAGTCCAAAACTTATCAACCTCCTCAATCATGTAGTCGTAAAATTCCTTGTCGAACATCATATCACGGTAGCCGAACTCACGCCCCATAGTGAGCCATGCAAGCGCACCCTGTTCCAGTTCTGCAACGCCCAACTGATACTGGAGTTGGCAGAACCAGTGCTGCGGCAGGCTGTCCGCATCGACCTCCATCTGTGTTGTCTTGCACTCCAAGATACCCTTGTTGCGGTCTGACTTGGGTCTGCCCGGTATCCAAAACGTGCGGTCAGGGGACACACGCAGGTACTGCTTTTCGTTATTTACTATAAGCCAGTCCCCAGCGGAAGCCTTGATAATCTCCTTGCCTGTCTCATCACGGTAGAAAAGGCTTACGGCATCTTCGAGGTAATGCCCGGCTTTCATTGCGAAGTTCTCTTGCTTCGGAGCGTCCAGCCCCATTTTCCTGCGCCATAACTGATACGGGGTTTCAAACGGGTTCAAGCCGAGGATTGTTCCTACTTCCGATGAACCGATACCGCTCTCACGGTGTTTCAACCACTCTTGGCGGTCTTTTGGTCTGATGATTGTGTAGCTCATATTATCTGCAAAGTTTTTCAAGTAACATACTCATATCAGCATCACGGAAGATTTTAGCGGCTACACCGCCATCCATCTTTGTTCGCTTCACGGCTTCAACAAGGAGTTTTCCACTACCCATTACGGCAACAGAAGTTTCGCACTTTGTTTCCTCCTCATTGCGTTCTTTTTCTTCGATTGCAATTACCAAGATTGCACGTTTTTTACCCTCTTCATTCTGCCAAGTCTCAATGGCTGATTTCAAATTTTCTGTCATAATTTTGATGTTGTTGTGGAGCTTGCGCCCCGGTTGATATTATTGTTTAATTTCTCCTGTTTCCTTATCGACATTTTCCGGCACATCGTCACTCTTCGTCTTGCCCTGTCGCTTTTGAGCCGCCAAAGCCTTTTCCTTGGCTTCCTCCGACTTCTTCTTTGCTTCGGCAGCTTGTCGCTTCTCCTGAATAGGCTTCATGAAACTTTCCTCAACGGTGGTCGTTCCCTCCTTGATAGCGTTGGCGGTAGCACGGAGTTCAAACACTGCCTCCTTGTCGATTTCCTCACGCTTCTTCAATCCGAGATATTCAAGCAGAAGTTCCTCTGACACTCCGAGTTTAGCGAAGTATTGTATCATGTTCTGACGGCTTGTTTCGAGGTCGAGGGACTGACCGAGCGCAACTTGCTTGACATCGGCAATTACTCGCTTGGTAACAGCTTTAGGCACGATTTTCAAGACGGCATTACGGAAAGCAATCGCACTGGCAGCATTACCCGTAACCACCTGCATATCCTCCGAAAAAGTTTTGCCGTACTTGTCGGTAATTCTGCGCTTGACCTCAACGCTCACGGCTACGTTGGTTTCGAGGTCGTGGCAGATGCCCTGCGCTGTTACCGTCTTGCCGTCATTGCCGATGATGCGTGTCTGAACACGGAGGTTTCCCCACGCCCCAGCAATGATTTCAGCCATACGGACGGACAACCCCTCAATGGTATTGCTTCCGTTCTGACCGCCTCTGCGAAGCACATAGAAACAGTCGGAGGCTGTTTCAGTGTCCATAGTTGCGTAGGTCGCAATCTTGTTAAGAACTTCCGGCAGGTTGCGAGGGTACTGCTTTGCCGTTGATACCTGCATATCAATCTCGCTGCGATTGATAGCCTGCAAGACTTCCGCTTGCTTGATTTCGATAATTTCGCTCATATCTCTAAAATTTTATGCCTTGCGGCTGTTTGTTGTTTCTTATAGTTGCGACCTCCAAAATTTCAGTATCTCACGACCAGCGTAGAACTTTCGTGCAGTCAATTTTCGGAAGCCGCATTTGATTAGCCCCTGTTCCGTGTACTTACGGAGAGAGTTGCGATGAATACCCAGCACATTACAGGTTTCAGTAACGGAGTACCTGCCTGTGTCGCTCACTTTTGGCTCAATGGATGTAATCATTTCTTGCCTCCTTTCTTTAGTTCTTTCAGTTCTACCAATGACAAGCGGAACAACCTCCAAGAGAGGAATAGCATTGCTGCAAAACAGAGGAAGTAGAATGTGTCCGAATGTTTAACCAATGTTCTAATAAGCTGGAATAGGGTAAACAGGACGAAATACCCGGATGCAATCACCTGAAACCAACTGCCGATTTTATCAAATATATCCATAATGAATAATCTAATTGGTTTACTTGCTCTTACATTGATACAGACCGTTATCAATGATAATCTTTTTCACTCCGGGAATAGTCATCCCCACACTTTCCGCTATCAGTCCGAAGATGCGATGCGGTCTGCAATCCGGCATTTCATTGGATAGCTTCAAGAAACTATTGCAGATACGTTTGTTCCGCTCGTCCCTTGCCTTTTCAATGGGTGTTCTTACATCAATCATATCTATCTACTTTTTAAGTTATTTATTCAGAGAGGGGTCGCCATAGTTGGCAACGTGTTCCATTATCCACTCGTAACTCTCTTCACCAGGCAAGCAAGCCTGAATGAAATTCTGCTTATCCTTGAACCAGCAGCCGATGCCTTTTACAGCGTATTGTTTCAGGATTTCCTGAAGCTGTCCGAGGTTGTCCCCGGTGAAGTCCGATTTCCAAAATGTTGCTACAATCATATTTTCTGCTCAACTTTTTAGTTTACTTCGATTTTTCTTTGTAATTTTGAAACCGTTTTATAAAGCGGTTTAGAAACATGGTGCAAAATTCTGAAATTATTTTCAGATTACAAAATATTTTCTGAATTATTTTTCAGTAAATTTTAAGATAATGATATAAATGACAGATTTAGAGCGTCTTAATGAAGCATTGAAAGTAGTATTTCTTAGAATGGGAATCTACAAGAAAGCAGATATGGCTGAATTTTTAGGCTACAAAAGCCCTTATTTTTCAGGCATCATCAATGGGAAAGAAAAAATGAGTGATAGTTTTCTGAAAACAATTTCAGATAAACTTCATATAAATATCCAATGGATAACCACTGGAGAGGGAGATATGACTTCTGAAAATAGAGTGGTTCAACAAAACCAAAGCGGAGATAACATCAATGGACATTCAGTAACCGTAAACAAGACAGAAACTGATTCGTTTATAGAACTTCTAAAGAAAAAGGACGAACAAATAGACCGTTTGTTATCAATAATTGAAAAATTGAACCAAAAACAATGATAACCATCCAAGAGCTGCTTTACAATCGCGGACTTGACAGAAAAGCTGCCGTGAAACTTGTTCGACATAAGGATAGGCGCATAGACTTGTATAATATGTATCGGACGGAACGTAATGCATTCTTGGAATATCAGAACACCCAAAGTCGGGATATTTTCAAAGATGTTGATTACATCGTTTCATTCATCGGAGAAGATGGTGTACTCGCCCGTTTTATTGGGGTTTATAGAGTTACGGGGAAAGAGCGTATAAAAGGTGCGCTAAATATCGGAAATTCCGATTTTTCGTATAGTTTCAAGTATTCCATGAAAGAAGTTGATGGGTACGAGGATTTGAAAGAACGTGTTATCATTCGATGGGGAAACGCTATATCATGGCATCAGTGGATAAAAAATGAAATGGAAGTACAGGAAATATCTCCCGGCTTGCATTATAAACGGTTCACTGACTATTTCGACTTAATACTTGACTTCACGGAACTCCAAGAAATTGTCGTTGAGCAGTATCAAGATTGGAAAACCGTTCTTTCTGCAATAAAGGGAGTGTATCTCATAACTGATAGGAATACGGGAAAATTATACATAGGCTCTGCCTACGGTGAAGACGGTATTTGGGGACGGTGGAAAGAATATGTTGCAACAAACGGACATGGTGGAAACAAGTCTTTGAAAGAATTGATAGATGAAGATTGGGAATATGCCTGTAAGTATTTTCAATTCTCGATACTAATGTTGCTCCCTAAAACCGTGACAGCAGACGAAGCAGTCCGCAAGGAACAACTATTTAAACGGAAACTTGGTACAAATTCATTTGGACTAAATAACAATTAAATGATACACGAGCGGTTACTTGACATCATACAATACAAGACCTCCGGCAAGCAAGCGGACTTTGCCGAGATTATGGGCTGGTCGCCCCAGTACCTCAACAGACTTACAAAGGGTGAGAGCGGCATCGGCATACGCCCGATAGTCGCCCTGCTCGAAAAGTTCCCGGAACTTAACGCCCGGTGGCTACTGCTTGGAGAGGGCGCAATGATAACTTCTGCGGCTGATGAAGTGCGGAAACGCCTCGCCCGGCTGCTGGAGATTGAGAAGTACATGCCCGTAATGACCCCCGATGAACTCCGGGAGGTTACGGAGGGCGATTGCCAATTTGATTTGCAGACCGTGAACAAATGGAACACGCTGCTTGAAAAAAGAAACAAGGAAACCAACGACCGCTTCTCTGCGGCTTATAAAAGGCAGGAGGAACTATGCAGACAGGACAAAGCCAGGTAATCATCAAACGCTTCTTCGAGGCGTTGCAGGTTTTGATTGAAAATAAGGTTATCCGTGGCAAGCAGACTTTCGCCACACGGTACGGGATAAACCGCAGAAATATGTACTCACTGGAGAAAGAGCCGGGACGGGACATATTTCAGGTGGCGTGGCTGGAATATCTTGCCAACGACTACATGGTGTCCCCGGTGTGGCTGCTTACCGGGAAAGGCTCATTTTTCGCTGACGGCTGGGATGCCGACCGGGTCAAGTCAAAGGTGAAGAGCGAGCAGGAAAATAGCGAAAAACTGCAAGAAAACTGCAAATGCGAAAACGATATATAATAATATAATAATAATCAGTGAGTTGCGAGTTGATTTGCAACTCCTTTGCAACTGGTTAAATCTAATTATATTGTTTTTTAATTATCGAATAAGTATGAGAACACGCATCTTTCACCGTTGGAAAACGGTTTGTTTAGGGGGATTATTGGGAATGTCTTCATTATGTGCACAAGCAGAGGGAACAGGCTATACGCCAACTCCGGAGAATCTGCAAGCCCGAAAGGAATTTCAGGATGGTAAGTTTGGCATCTTTCTGCACTGGGGAATTTATAGCATGTTTGGGCAGGGAGAATGGTATATGAATACCGACAACATTGATTGCCATGAGTATGCAAAGGCTGCGTCAGGATTTTATCCTTCACGTTTTAATGCGCAGGAGTGGGTAGCTGCAATCAAGGCTTCCGGAGCCAAATATATCTGTATTACTTCCCGTCATCATGATGGATTCTCTATGTTTGATACGAAATATTCAGACTATGACATCGTGGATGCCACTCCTTTTAAACGAGATGTGATAAAGGAGCTGGCGGAAGAGTGCCGCAAGCAGGGAATAAGACTGCATTTATATTATTCGCATCTGGACTGGACGCGTGAAGATTATTATCCGTTGGGAAGAACGGGGCATGGAACCGGACGTACCTCACATGGAGAATGGGCTACTTATTATCAGTTCATGAATCATCAGCTTACGGAATTGCTGACTAACTATGGTCCGATTGGTGCAATCTGGTTTGATGGAATGTGGGATCAGCCCGATGGCTTTGACTGGAAATTGGAAGAACAGTATAAACTGATTCACAAATTACAGCCTGCCTGTTTGATTGGAAACAATCATCATAAAACGCCTTACCCAGGTGAAGACTTTCAGATGTTTGAACGTGATCTTCCCGGTGAGAATAAAGCAGGACTGTCTGGACAGTCAGTGAGTGCGCTTCCGTTGGAAACTTGCGAAACGATGAATGGCATGTGGGGGTACAAAATAAAGGATCAGAATTATAAATCGGTTACTGATTTGGTGCGTTTGTTGGTACGTGCGGCAGGTAAAGGAGCTAATCTGCTGATGAATATCGGTCCTCAGCCTAATGGAGAGCTTCCGGCTGTTGCCGTAGAGCGCTTGAAAGGAGTGGGAGAGTGGATGTCGAAATATGGAGAAACCATTTATGGTACTACTGCAGGAAATGTGATGAGTGCTTCGTGGGGGACCACTACCCGTAAGGACAATATGCTTTATGTACATCTGTTAGCAGATCGTATGCCTCAGTTCGTGACCTTACCGGTGACGGAAAAAGTCGTTTCTTCTACCTTGTTCGGTACCGGTGAAAAAGTAAAATGGGAGAAAATTCAAGGTGGCATCGTATTGCATACAGAAAATCTGCAACCTTCTGTAGACTGTATTGTGGCCTTAAAACTGAAATAATTTGAATTTAAAATAAGAAAAAAGGATTGTCTGATACTTTAATAGTTGTGACAATCCTTTTTCTTGTTTATATTTACCACAAGAAAAACGAAATATCATGGTGATAAAAACAATTTTGGATACAGATTTATATAAGTTTACTACTTCATACGCTTATATAAAATTATTCCCTTATGCCATTGGAACCTTTACTTTTAAAGATAGGGATGAGACTGAATATACGGAAGGATTTCTGGAAGCCTTGAAAAACGAAATCCATAATCTGGAAATGGTAAAACTGACATCGGAAGAGCAGGAATACATGACAACCCATTGCCGTTTTCTGCCCAGTGTGTATTGGGAGTGGCTTTCTTCCTTCCGGTTTGACCCGAATAAAATAGAAGTATGGTTGGATGAACACCATCACTTACAGATGACGGTGACCGATTACCTGTATAAGGTAACTCTTTATGAAGTGCCGCTATTGGCCATTGTTTCTGAAATAAAAAATCAATTCCTGAATCGCATTCCAGACAAGCAGACGATACTGGACAAACTGGCCGATAAGGTGAACCTGTCGAATGCACACCAGATGCCTTTCTCCGAGTTTGGTACACGCCGACGTTTCTCTTTTGACGTGCAGAAGCTGGTGGTGGAATATCTGAAGGAGCATGCCCAGTATTGTACCGGTACATCGAATTGTCACCTTGCCATGAAATACGATATGCGTCCTATGGGTACACATCCTCATGAATGGTTTATGTTTCACGGAGCTCAGTTTGGTTACAAACATGCCAACTATATGGCATTGGAGAATTGGGTAAACGTGTACGATGGTGATTTAGGAACGGCTTTGTCGGATACCTATACTTCAGATTCATTCCTCAGCAATTTCAGCCGGAAACAGGCAAAGTTGTTTGATGGTGTACGTTGTGATTCCGGCGATGAATACGAATTTATAGAGCGGTTGATAGCCCGATACAAGGAATTAGGCATTGACCCGACTACCAAAACGATTATTTTCAGTAATGCATTAGATTTCGAGAAGGCACTGAAGATTTATCAGTATTGCCAGGGAAAAATCCGCTGTTCCTTTGGGATCGGTACCAACTTGACGAACGACACAGGTTATCAGCCATCTAACATTGTGATGAAATTATCACGCTGCAAGATGAGTCAGAGTCAGGAATGGCGTGAATGTGTAAAGCTTTCGGACGATATGGGCAAGCACATGGGAAGCATGACAGAGGTAGAAGCCTGTCTGCATGAGCTACGTTTGCTTACAGAATGATAGATTTATAGTCTGTTGCTTTTGTTTGTGTGAATTTGTTGTTTAAATAATGAAAAAACTTTCTTTTTATTTTCTTATTTCAAAATATTGTATACCTTTGCAGCATCTAAAACGAAACGTATAAAACGAACGATTATGAACAACTTGTTTTTACATATTTTGCTATGCGGTCTGATTAATCTGCTGGAAAGCCCAGTGGGAAGTGAGTCGTGCGCATACTGATAGTAAAAATGAAATTATATCAAGCCTTTCTCACTTCGTTGTGCGAAAGGTTTTTTTTTGAGATAACAAGAAATAAAAAGATAATATTATGAGTGACAGATTATTTATTTTTGATACGACTCTTCGTGACGGGGAGCAGGTACCGGGATGCCAGTTGAACACAGTGGAAAAGATTCAGGTGGCAAAGCAGCTGGAAGCATTAGGTGTGGATGTAATTGAAGCCGGTTTTCCGATTTCAAGTCCGGGAGATTTTAATTCTGTAATTGAAATTTCTAAAGCGGTGACTTGGCCGACTATCTGTGCGTTGACTCGTGCCGTGCAGAAAGATATTGATGTAGCGGCAGAAGCCCTGCAATATGCCAAACATAAACGTATTCATACGGGAATCGGTACTTCTGATTCGCATATCAAGTATAAATTCAATTCAACCCGTGAAGAAATTATTGAACGTGCAGTAGCTGCCGTGAAATATGCAAGACGTTATGTTGACGACGTGGAATTTTACGCAGAAGATGCCGGACGTACGGACAATGAATATCTGGCACGCGTAGTAGAAGCTGTGATTAAGGCTGGAGCTACGGTAGTGAACATTCCGGATACCACAGGCTATTGTTTGCCTGATGAATATGGTGCAAAAATCAAATACCTGATGGAGCATGTCGACGGAATAGACAAAGCAATTATCTCTACTCACTGTCATAACGACTTGGGTATGGCTACGGCCAATACCATCAGCGGAGTGCTGAACGGTGCCCGACAGGTGGAAGTAACCATTAACGGTATTGGTGAACGTGCCGGAAATACCTCGTTGGAAGAAGTGGCCATGATTTTACGTTGTCACCATGACATTCAGATTGATACCAACATCAATACTCAGAAAATCTATCCTACCAGCCGCATGGTGTCTAGCTTGATGAACATGCCGGTACAGCCTAACAAGGCTATCGTGGGACGTAATGCCTTTGCGCATTCTTCAGGTATCCATCAGGATGGTGTACTGAAAAATGTGCAGACTTATGAAATCATTGACCCTAAGGATGTGGGTATTGATGATAATGCCATTGTGCTGACTGCACGTAGCGGACGTGCTGCCTTGAAGCATCGTCTGCATGTGCTGGGAGTGGAAATGACTCAGGAAAAACTGGATAAGGTATATGAGGATTTCTTGAAACTGGCTGATAAGAAAAAGGATATTACAGACGATGACATCTTGGTATTGGCAGGAGCCGACCGCAATGTGAACCACCATATCAAACTGGAATACTTGCAAGTGACAAGTGGTGTGGGCGTTCGTTCGGTAGCCAGTCTCGGACTGAATATCAGCGGAGAGCACTTTGAAGCAGCTGCTACAGGTAACGGACCGGTGGATGCCGCTATCAAGGCCGTGAAACAGATTATCAAACGCCAGATGACTTTGAAAGAGTTCACTATTCAGGCCATCAGCAAGGGTAGTGATGATGTGGGTAAAGTACACATGCAGGTGGAATACGATGGCCAGATGTATTATGGCTTTGGCGCAAACACCGACATCATTGCCGCATCAGTAGAAGCATATATCGATTGTATCAATAAATTCAGAAAATAATAAATTAAACGAGAAACGTATGGCTAATACATTATTCGACAAAATATGGGATGCACACATCGTGCAGAAGGTGGAAGACGGACCTACCCAGTTGTATATCGACCGTCTGTACTGTCATGAGGTAACCAGTCCGCAGGCTTTTGCCGGAATGCGTGCCCGTGGATTGAAGTGCTTCCGTCCGGAACGTATCTATTGTATGCCGGACCACAATACGCCGACTCATGACCAGGACAAACCTATCGAAGACCCTGTATCTAAGGCACAGGTAGATGCGCTGGCAAAGAATGCAGCCGATTTCGGATTGACGCATTTCGGAATGATGAACAAGAAAAACGGTATTATCCATGTGGTAGGTCCGGAACGAGGACTGACGCTGCCAGGCATGACGATTGTGTGTGGTGACTCACATACTTCTACTCATGGAGCGATGGGAGCAGTAGCTTTTGGTATCGGTACCAGTGAGGTGGAAATGGTAATGGCTTCACAGTGTATCCTTCAGGCACGTCCCAAGACCATGCGTATCACGATTGACGGTAAGCTGGGTAAGGGTGTTACGGCAAAGGACGTAGCATTGTATATGATGTCGAAAATGACCACAAGCGGTGCAACCGGATATTTTGTGGAATATGCAGGTGAAGCTATTCGTAGTCTGACCATGGAAGGTCGTCTCACATTGTGCAACTTGTCGATTGAAATGGGAGCTCGTGGAGGTATGATTGCTCCGGATGAAGTGACTTTTGAATACATCAAAGGACGTGAATATGCTCCTAAGGGTGAAGAATGGGACAAGGCCCTGGCTTACTGGAAAACATTGAAGAGTGACGACGATGCCGTATTTGACAAAGAAGTACGTTATGACGCTGCAGATATTCAGCCGATGATTACTTACGGAACCAATCCGGGAATGGGCATGGCTGTTACATCGAATATTCCTACCACGGAAGGCATGAGTGAAGTAGAAAAAGGCTCTTTCGAAAAATCCATGCAGTACATGGGGTTCCAGCCGGGTGAAAGTCTGTTAGGTAAAAAAGTAGATTATGTGTTCTTGGGAGCTTGTACTAACGGGCGTATTGAAGACTTCCGTGCGTTTGCTTCTATTGTGAAGGGAAGAAAGAAAGCCGATAATATCACTGCATGGCTGGTTCCGGGTTCTTGGATGGTGGACGAACAGATTCGTCAGGAAGGACTTGACAAAGTGTTGGAGGAAGCTGGATTTGAAATCCGTCAGCCGGGATGTTCCGCTTGTCTGGCCATGAATGACGACAAGATTCCTGCCGGAAAATATTCAGTATCTACAAGTAATAGAAACTTTGAAGGACGCCAGGGACCGGGTTCACGTACCTTGCTGGCAAGTCCGTTGACTGCGGCGGCCGCTGCCGTAACCGGTGTGATAACAGATCCAAGAACGTTAATGTAAAAAATGAGTGTCATGAAACAGAAATTCAATATCATAACAAGTACTTGTATCCCTTTGCCATTGGAAAATGTGGATACTGACCAGATTATCCCGGCACGCTTCCTGAAAGCAACTACACGCGATGAAAAATTCTTCGGAGACAATTTGTTTCGCGACTGGCGTTATCGTCCGGATGGTTCGTTGAACGAGGATTTTGTGCTGAACAATCCTAAATACTGCGGACAGATTTTAGTGGCCGGAAAGAACTTCGGTAGCGGTTCCAGCCGTGAACATGCTGCATGGGCTATTGCCGGATATGGTTTTCGGGTGGTAGTTTCAAGCTTCTTTGCCGATATCCATAAGAACAATGAACTGAATAACTTTGTCTTGCCGGTGGTGGTGAGCGAAGAGTTCCTGAAAGAGCTGTTTGCTTCGATTGAAGCAGACCCTCAGACGGAGGTAGAGGTGAACTTACCGGCACAGACCATTACCAACAAAGCAACTGGAAAGTCTGAAACGTTTGAAATCAATGCCTATAAAAAGCATTGTCTGATGAACGGACTGGATGACATTGACTTCTTGGTAGAGAACAAAGATAAGATAGAGGCTTTTGAAAAGGCACGCAACTGACCGTAAAAAAGAGTGATTATGAATAATCATCCGAGAATAGAGATAATGGATACTACGTTACGCGACGGGGAACAAACCAGTGGCGTATCGTTTGTCCCTCACGAGAAATTGATGATAGCCCGTTTGTTGCTGGAGGATTTGAAGGTAGACCGAATCGAAGTTGCTTCAGCCCGCGTGTCGGATGGTGAATTCAATGCAGTAAAAATGATTTGTGACTGGGCTGCACGCAGAGGTTTACTGCAGCGGGTAGAAGTCCTGGGATTCGTTGACGGAAAGATGTCAGTCGACTGGATTCATGATGCGGGAGGACAGGTCATCAACTTGCTTTCGAAAGGATCTGAAAAGCATTGCCGCTATCAGTTGAAGAAGACTTTGGAGGAACATCTGGCCGACATACGGAATACGGTAGACTATGCGCACGAAAGAAGACTTGAAGTCAATTTGTATCTGGAAGACTGGAGTAATGGTATTAAGGATTCACCGGACTATGTATTCGGTTTGGTAGATGGTTTGCGCGATAGCGGTATCCGTCGTTTCATGCTTCCTGACACCTTGGGAATTCTCAATCCCTTGCAGGTCATCGAATTCATGCGTAAAATGAAGAAGCGTTATCCAGATCTTCACTTTGATTTTCACGCGCACAATGACTATGATTTGGCTGTAAGTAATGTGCTGGCAGCTGTATTGAGTGGGGTGAAAGGATTGCATACCACCATCAATGGATTGGGAGAACGGGCCGGTAATGCCCCTCTGGCCAGTGTGCAGGCTATCTTGAAGGACCATTTTCATGCCATTACGCGCATTGATGAAAGTCGCTTGAATGATGTCAGTCGGGTAGTGGAATCTTATTCTGGTGTGACGATTCCTGCCAACAAGCCCATTGTGGGAGAGAGTGTGTTTACACAGGTGGCTGGCGTACATGCCGATGGAGACAATAAAAATAAACTTTACTTCAACGACTTGCTTCCGGAACGTTTCGGACGTGTGCGTGAATATGCTTTAGGAAAAAATTCCGGGAAAGCCAACATCCGCAAAAATCTGGAGAGTATGGGACTGGAACTGGATGAAGAATCCATGCGCAAAGTCACCGAACGAATCATTGAACTGGGCGATCGTAAAGAACTGGTCACTCCCGAGGATTTGCCGTATATCATCAGTGACGTGTTGAAGCACGATGGCATACAGAATAAGGTAAAATTGCTTAGTTACTTTGTAACCCTTGCCAAGGGATTGAAGCCGATGGCCACGCTTAGCATTGAGATTAACGGGAAGACCTATCAGGAAAGTTCCAGCGGTGACGGACAGTACGATGCTTTTGTGCGTGCGTTGCGTAAGATATATAAAGGAACTTTAGGAAGAAAATTCCCGATGTTGCTGAACTATGCTGTGACCATTCCTCCTGGCGGACGTACGGATGCCTTTGTGCAGACCGTTATCACCTGGAATTATGAGAATAAGGAGTTCCGTACAAGAGGATTTGATGCCGACCAGACAGAAGCAGCCATCAAGGCGACAATTAAAATGTTGAACATGATAGAAGATTTAAATTAAAAGCATACAATTATGGATTTTAAAATAGCAGTATTAGCCGGTGACGGAATCGGACCGGAAATCTCCGTTCAGGGAGTAGATGTAATGACAGCCGTTTGTGAAAAGTTTGGTCACAAGGTGGATTATAAATATGCACTTTGTGGAGCACATGCTATCGATGAAGTAGGTGATCCGTTCCCTGAAGAGACTTATCAGATTTGTAAGGATGCCGATGCCGTGCTGTTCTCAGCAGTAGGAGACCCGAAATTTGACAATGACCCGACCGCAAAGGTACGTCCGGAACAGGGATTGCTGGCTATGCGTAAAAAACTGGGACTTTTTGCCAATATTCGTCCGATACAGACTTTCAAGTGTCTGGTACACAAATCTCCGTTGAAAGCCGAACTGGTAGACGGTGCAGATTTCCTCTGCATCCGCGAATTGACAGGCGGTATGTATTTCGGTGAAAAATACCAGGATAATGACAAGGCATACGATACAAATATGTATACTCGTCCGGAAATTGAACGAATCTTGAAAGTCGGCTTTGAATATGCGATGAAACGTCGTAAACACCTGACTGTAGTAGATAAAGCCAATGTATTGGCTTCTTCTCGTTTGTGGCGTCAGATTGCACAGGAGATGGCTCCTCAGTACCCGGAAGTGACTACCGACTATATGTTTGTGGATAATGCAGCCATGAAGATGATTCAGGAACCCAAGTTCTTTGATGTAATGGTTACAGAAAATACGTTCGGCGATATTTTGACAGACGAAGGTTCAGTAATCAGTGGCTCAATGGGCTTGTTGCCTTCGGCTTCTACAGGAGAGAGCACACCGGTGTTTGAACCGATTCACGGTTCATGGCCACAGGCAAAGGGACTGAACATAGCTAACCCGCTGGCACAGATTCTTTCCGTAGCCATGTTGTTTGAATATTTCGATTGTAAGGAGGAAGGTGCACTTATCCGTCGTGCAGTAGATGCTTCTTTGGATGCCAATGTACGCACTCCGGAAATTCAGGTAGAAGGCGGAGCAAAATATGGAACAAAAGAAGTTGGTGCCTGGATTGTAGACTATATTAAGAAGGCATAAGACGAAATATCTTATTAAATAGAAGAAAGGGAGGTTGCTTCATGGAAGACCTCCCTTTTATGTTTAGAACTTCTTGATTCGGATGTGGCAGTAAGGTTCTCCTCCTGTCTTGTCATAATAGTGCTGGTGATAATCTTCAGCCGGCCAGAATTCGGATGCCGGAGTAAGGCGGGTATTTACCTCGTAGCCTTTTTCTCTTAACAGCTGAATGATTGCTTCTGCTTCTGCTTTCTGCGCTTCGTTCAGGTAGAAAATCTCACTTCGGTACTGCGGACCTATGTCAGGACCTTGTCCGTCTGTCTGTGCCGGGTCGTGTATCTCGAAGAAAAGTTTGCATAATTCCTTGTAAGTGGTCTGCTCCGCATCGTATTCCACTAATACAGCTTCAGCATGTCCTGTAGAATGTGCTTTTACTTCCTGATAAGTTGGGTGTTGTTCTTTTCCTCCCGTATATCCTACTGTGCTGCTAACAACTCCTTGGGCTCTCTCCATCTGGTGTTGTACCCCCCAGAAGCATCCGCAGGCAAAAATGGCTTTTTCTATTTTCATGATAATTGTCTGTTTAATGATTGTTCAAACTTACAAAAAAATATTGTAATCCCTCCTGAGTTAGAGGAAGAAATACTACCTTCGTCGCAAATTCAAACGAAAGAAGAAATGAAATACATTGTGTGGATTCTTTGTGTATGGGTACTCAGCCTTCCTTTGCAGGCCCAGTCATATAACGATGTGGTAGAGCAGGCAATGGACTGTGTGAAAAAGGACAGTCTTGTGCAGGCGGAACGTCTTTTCAGGCAAGCACTGAAAATGGAACCGGATAATGCCCGGAATGCCCTGCTGTTTTCGAATTTAGGTACGGTGCAGAAGCGCATGGGAAAGACGGATGAGGCCATTGAATCTTATACGTTAGCACTGAATATCATACCTTATTCTACCACCATGTTATTGAACCGGGCTGCTCTCTATCTGGAAAAAGACTTGATACAAAAGGCTTATCTGGATTATTGTAATGTGATAGACCTTTTGCCCAAGAATCTGGAAGCCCGTCTTTTTCGTGCCTATATTTACATGCAACGTCGCGAATATAAAGAAGCACGTGTGGACTACAATGTAGTGCTGGAACAGGATGTAAAGAACAAGACGGCACGTATCGGGATTATCATGCTGGATGAGAAGGAAGGACGGCATCAGTCGGCGATGGACGCTATGAACCTGCTGGTTTCAGATTATCCTCGTGATGTATCCATACTTCGGATGCGTGCCAATATGGAGTGGGAACACGGACAGGCAGAGGCTGCTTTGTTCGATTTGGATGAAGTCTTGAAACTTGACCCGCGAGATGCTTCTTGCTATGTGATGAAGGGAGATATTCATTTGCAGCAGAAAAAAAAGGCAGAAGCACGGGAGGCATACGAAAAAGCGTTGGAGTTGGGAGTTTCTCGGGCTGAATTGGCTGAAAAACTGAAACAATGTAAATAGTATTCAATAAAAACTTTCGTTTTTGTTTGTACTTTTTAAAAAGTTTTTGCTATCTTTGCCTGAAATAGGTGAAGTGTGATGCAAATTCGTTCGGTTATAAAATTGGGAGTAGTGCTTTCCGTGGTACTTTTTTGTATCGGGATTGCTTTTTATGGTTTTGCCCGTTTGAGTATGGCCGACAAGGAAAACCGTGTGGATATTTTTGAATTTGTTCCTAAAGACTGTGCGGGTATTCTTGAAACGGATAACATTGATAATTTTATGCATGTCTTTTCGCAGGCTGCATATTCTTCCCAGTTGGATACGCTTCATCGTGCGGGCTTAATGAATGACATCTTGAGTGATTTGAGCCGCTATTCTTCTGCAGCAGCCCATGGGCTTTCCTATCAAATGAATCATGTAGTAATCAGTTTTCATCGTCCTCATACTGCCATGGATGTGGTGGCTTATTTCCGCATAGGAAAAGAAGGGAAACACCAGCTTATTGAGGCGGTAAAAGGGAAGCATGGTGCTGATTTTATACCCAAGAAAGAAACTTATCGTGGCAAGAAAATAGAAATTTATCCGCTCAGTTCTACGCGATATCTGTCAGTGTACACTACAGACGGACTGGTGGTGGTCAGCTATCAGAAAAAACTGATAGAACAGGTGATTGATGCGGTAAAGGACAATAATTCGCTTCGTGAAGATTCTGTTTTTACTTCTATTCATCATCCTCAGCCTGCAAGCTTTATTACAATTTATGGGCGTACACCTTCCGTTCCATTCTTAGGAAAAGAATCCTGTCATAGCTGGAGTGAATATGACATTCATTTGAACAGCGAAGTATTCTATCTGAGCGGGCAGATGAAAGAAGAACAAGTTGATTGTCTGGACCGTATGTTGCAGGCTGTCCATACAGTTCCTGTGGTTTCTGAGTCGGACAGTTTGCTTGTAGTATCGGGGCGTGAACGGGTAGACTCTTGTATCTCCAAGGTAATCGCCTCTCCTTCTCATACCTTGTTTGACGAGTGTGTGTCAAATTTATCGCGTGACGCTTCCTATATTATGGTGACTGATATGGAAAAAGTGGCAGCTGCCCCGGAGCAGTTTGCTTCATATCTTCCTCCATTCCTTATTCGTCATGCCGATTTATTCCGCTCTTTTATTCTTTCTATACAGTTTACGGAAGTAAACAATCGCTTGTCGCATATCTTTGTGTTTACATATAAAGAGTAATCGGATTTATCTTAATCGGTTCTTTTCAAAATGAGGTCCTGCCTTGAGGTGGAAATAAAGTAGTGATACTACTGTCAGTGAGGCTCCGAACAGGTAGGCTATTTTGAAGGTGGCTATTTCGGCCAAATATCCTCCAGTAAGCATACCTATACCCAAACCAACATCCCATGAGGTCAGGTAGGTGCTGGTAGCTGTGCCACGCTGGCTGTTGGGGGCTAAGTTCACAAACAGGGTGTTGTAGGCCGGAAACATGGTACCAAATCCTATTCCTAATAGCAGTGAAATCAGAAAGAAAATTCCCGTAGTCAGTTCTAAATTCCAGTTGACCAGCCATCCGCATGCAGTCAGGGCGAAGTAACATCCACTTACCAGATACAATCCTGCCGCAATTACTTTGGTGACTAATCCTTTGTCGACAAGTCGGCCACTGAACAGGCGGCTCACTGCCATGCCGACAGCCATCAGCGTAAAGAAGAATCCGGTTTCTGCGGTAATACCTATTTCTTGTGCATACATGGCTACGTAGTTGGTAGTCATTCCATAAGGAATGGAGAGTAGCAGGAGGGTGAATCCTGCAGGAAGTCCTTTCAGCAGAATGAAGCGGTCGAGCGATATAGGGGCACGCTTCACTGGAGCCTTATAAGGTGTGCGGACGGTCCAAGCTGCTATAAATCCGATTACACATGAGCCGAGCGCATACGAGAAAATAGTCGTATAAGAAGCACCTCCACTGTGCAGGAACAGACCGAACATGGGACCGATAGACATGGCAATGTTATTGGTCAGTCCGTAGTAACCCAATCCTTCTCCCCGTCGGGAAGACGGCATGATGTCGATAACCAGCGTGTTTCCTCCTACCGTAACCATACCGAACGAAAATCCGTGCACAATGCGGAAGATAATGAATAAGGTCAGCGCCGTTGCAGTCATATAGCCGGCAAAAATCAGTGTAAAAATGAAATAAGCCAGCAGGTATAATGGTTTCCGGGCAAATGTATCTAGAATATACCCGGAGAAGGGACGGATACATAAAGAGGAAATCGTATAGCAGGAAAGAATGACTCCAATAGCGGTATGTGAAGTGTGGAATACTTCCGACAAGTAAAACGGAAGGATGGGAGTAAGGAGCCAAAATCCGAAATAGAGCAGGAAGTTGGCAGCCAGAATGGCACAGAAACTCGGGGTGACAAGTCTTTCTTTTTCCATATTTCGCCGAAAGAAAAAGGGGAGATGGCTGGTTTGAATAGATAAACACGGATTACACTAAGGAAGTCGATACCTCCGGTGTAATCCGTGTTCTTATGATGATGTTACGATAAATCAGTTAGCTGATTCAAATTCTTCAAGGAAGCGTGTGTCATTTTCAGAGAACATACGCAAGTCTTTAACTTTGTATTTCAGGTTGGTGATACGTTCTACTCCCATACCGAATGCATAACCGGTGTAGACTTTACTGTCGATACCGTTTGCTTCCAGCACGGCCGGGTCTACCATACCGCATCCCAAAATTTCTACCCATCCGGTATATTTACAGAACGGACAGCCTTCACCACCACAGATGTCGCAGCTGATATCCATTTCAGCACTGGGTTCTGTGAACGGGAAGTAAGACGGACGAAGACGGATTTTAGTTTCCGGACCGAACATTTCTTGTGCAAACTGCAGCAATACCTGTTTTAAGTCTGTAAATGAAACCTTTTTGTCGATATACAGACCTTCTACCTGATGGAAGAAGCAGTGTGCACGGTAGCTGATAGCTTCATTACGATATACACGTCCCGGACAGATTACACGGATAGGAGGCTGTGAAACTTCCATCACACGGCTCTGTACAGAAGAGGTGTGTGTACGAAGAATGATGTCAGGGTGACTTTCAATGAAGAATGTATCCTGCATGTCGCGTGCAGGATGGTCTTCTGCAAAGTTCATGGAAGAGAATACATGCCAGTCATCTTCTACTTCCGGACCGTCGGCGATAGTAAAGCCCATACGGCTGAAAATGTCGATGATTTCATTGCGGACAATTGTCAACGGATGACGTGTTCCAAGATTAACCGGATAAGCCGTACGGGTCAGGTCAAGTTCGGCAGCTCCGTTGTCCTGGTTATCGAATGCTTCTTTTAAGGTTGCAATCCGTTCCTGTGCAAGGTTTTTCAACTCATTTAATTTCATACCTACTTCTTTCTTCTGTTCAGCAGGTACATTACGGAAGTCAGCCATCAGTGCGTTGATGGCACCTTTTTTGCTCAGGTATTTGATTCGTAACGCTTCCAGTTCTTCTGGGTTCTGCGCTGTGAGTCCTTTTACTTCCTGAAGCAACTGTTCTATTTTTGCTAACATATCTCTTCTTTAATTATTTTGTTTGCAAAGGTAAGGATTTAAACTGAAAAATTCAGTTTTTCATCCAACAAAAAAGAAAACTCTTGTTTCATGAAACAATGATACGAAAAAAAAGGTATTTTTGCGGCGATATTTGAGGAGACCAGATGAAGAGACTAATCATTGGGTGCTGTCTGCTGGTGCTGATGGCATCTTGCGGGGGAGGACAGAAGAAAGTCGATCCTTTTGCCGCATTGACAGAACAAATTGATTCCATGAAAGTTCTGCCTGATTCGATTCAGGATACCACTGTAGTGGAAGAACAAATACCTGCTTCGGCTGACGAGAGTTTTGCCGACTTTTTCTACAATTTCGCTTCGGATGCAAAGTTCCAGCGGTCGCGTGTGGTATTTCCTTTTTCATTGTACAAAGGCAAACAGGTGAAGCGTATTCAAAAAAAGGACTGGAAGCATGATCCTTTATTTAGTCGCGAACAGGCGTACACGGTGCTTTTCGATAAGGAAGAGGACATGGAAATGGAAAAGGACACCAGTATACATAGCGTACAGGTGGACTGGATTTTTCTGACAGAGAAAAAAATCAAGCGTTATTATTTTGAACGGAAAAAAGATTCCTGGTTTCTTGAAGCCATTAATGTAGAAAAAATGGCAGAAGAACACGATGGAAAGGAGGATTTTTATGCCTTCTATGAACGTTTTTCGCGCGACTCACTTTTCCAGCAGGAACGTCTGCATGAGCCTCTGTACTTTGTAACGGCTGACCCCGAAGATGAATTTCAGATATTGGAAACCACACTGGAGCCGGGACAATGGTTTGCTTTTCGTCCTCCGATGATAAAGGGTAAAATGACCAATGTACACTACGGCCAGCCTGAAAATATACATTCCGATTATAAGGTGGTAGAATTCAAAGGCTTTGGAAACGGCTTTAGTAATACACTCTATTTTGAACGGCGTGAAAACATCTGGCAACTTGTCCGGTTTGAAGATTTGAGCGATTGATGCATTATGAAAGACTATACAAATTACTCATTGCTTCCTTATAATACATTCGGAATGGATGTAAAGGCAGCTCGTTTCGTAGAATATGAATCAGTGAATGAACTGCTCTGCTTTTTGAAAGAGTGGAAAGCACAAAAGACTCCTCTTTTACATGTAGGAAGGGGAAGTAATCTGTTGTTTGTGTCCGATTATCAAGGAATCGTTTTGCATTCAGGCATTAAAGGAATGCAGGTGGTGAGTGAAACCGACGAGTGGGTAGAGATACGCGTCGGTGCCGGTGAAGTGTGGGATGACTTTGTAGACTACACAGTCAAGCAGGGATGGTATGGTGCCGAGAATCTGTCTTTGATACCTGGAGAGGTAGGAGCTTCGGCAGTACAGAATATCGGTGCCTATGGAGTAGAGGCCAAGGATTTGATTGTGTCGGTCGAAACGGTAGCGGTGAATGATGGAATAACTCGCATTTTCAAGCAAGATGAGTGTGGATATGCCTACCGTGAAAGTGTATTTAAACGGGAGTTGAAAGGACTTTACATTGTGACCTATGTTACTTATCGCCTGAAAAAACAGCCGGAGTTTCATCTGGATTATGGAAATATCCGGTCCGAACTGGAGAAGGAGGGAGGAGAATTGTCACTGGAAAAACTTCGTCGTGTGATTATACGTATCCGTGAGGCGAAACTTCCCGATCCGGAAAAGATTGGAAATGCCGGCAGTTTCTTTATGAATCCCATTGTACCGCTTGCACAATTCGAAGATTTGCTCAAGGAATATCCTGATATGCCTTTTTATAAAGTAGGTGACGACCGTGTAAAAATTCCTGCAGGATGGATGATTGACCGTTGCGGATGGAAAGGCAAACGGCTGGGAAATGCCGGAGTACATGACAAGCAGGCATTGGTGTTGGTGAATCTGGGAGGAGCTACCGGAAGTGAAGTGGTCAAGCTGGCAGAAGAAGTCGTTCGTTCTGTGAAAGAAAAATTTGGAGTAGCCATTCATCCGGAAGTGAACTTTATTGGAGTAAAACAATGAAAATAACAATATTAGGAAGCGGAACGTCTACGGGAGTGCCTCAGGTGGGATGTACTTGTAAGGTCTGTACAAGTTCCGACCCGCGTGACAACCGTTTGCGCTGTTCCGGTCTGGTAGAAGTAAACGGAGTACGTATTCTTATCGACTGTGGTCCGGATTTTCGCGAACAGATGCTTCGGCTGAATGATTTTCGTGCGATAGACGGAGTGCTGATTACCCATGAACATTATGACCATGTGGGTGGTCTGGACGATTTGCGACCTTTCTGTCAGTTTCGTGACATTCCGGTGTATGCGGAGGATTATACTGCCACTCGTTTGAAGAACCGCATGCCTTATTGCTTTACGGAAAACCTTTATCCCGGTGTACCTCATATTCCATTGAATTATATTAAAGAAGGCGAACCGTTCGTCGTTTCTAATGTAGCCGGAAATCAGGTGGAAGTAATACCTTTCCGCGTGATGCATGGAAAACTTCCGATTATGGGCTTCCGTATCGGAAGTATGGCTTGGATTACAGATATGCTGCATCTTCCTGAAAGTTCATACGACTACTTGAAAGGATTGGATTGTCTGGTGATGAATGCCCTGCGTATTGAATACCATTGGACGCACCAGTCTTTGTCCGCAGCATTGGAGCAGACAGCCCGTATTGCAGCTGGAAAAACCTACTTTATTCACATGAGCCATCAGATAGGTTTGCATGCGGAAGTGCAGGAACAGTTGCCGGAAAATGTGTTCCTGACATACGATGGGCTTGTAATAGATGTGGATGAGGCTGAAGAGAAGAAATAACTCATAAGATAAATTAATACACCTATCATGCTTTTTTATTGATAAATCCGTATCTTTGTGCCCTATTAAGTAGACATTTAAGTAGAAAAAATCAAAATAATAGGAAAAATGGCACAAGAAGACGTTTTCAAGAAACTTGTTTCACATTGTAAAGAATATGGTTTTGTATTCCCGTCAAGTGATATTTACGATGGGCTGGGAGCTGTATATGATTACGGTCAGAACGGTGTGGAACTGAAAAACAATATCAAACAATACTGGTGGCAGAGCATGGTGCTGTTGCACGACAACATCGTAGGTATTGACTCTGCTATCTTCATGCACCCTACTATCTGGAAGGCTTCTGGTCACGTAGATGCTTTCAATGACCCTTTGATTGACAACCGTGATTCAAAGAAGCGCTATCGTGCCGATGTCTTGATTGAAGATCAGATTGCTAAATACGACGAGAAAATTAATAAGGAAGTAGCGAAGGCTGCCAAGAAATACGGAGAAGCATTCAATGAAGAAGAGTTCCGTAGCACCAATGCACGTGTGCTGGAACATCAGGCAAAACGTGATGCATTGCATGAACGTTATTCAAAGGCTATGAATGCCAACGACCTGGCCGAACTTCGTCAGATTATTCTGGATGAAGAAATCGTATGTCCGATTTCTGGTACAAAGAACTGGACAGAAGTTCGTCAGTTCAACCTGATGTTTACCACTGAAATGGGCTCTACTGCAGACGGTGCCATGAAGGTGTACCTTCGTCCGGAAACAGCTCAGGGTATTTTCGTAAACTACCTGAACGTACAGAAAACAGGACGTATGAAGATTCCGTTCGGTATTGCACAGATTGGTAAGGCTTTCCGTAATGAAATTGTAGCTCGTCAGTTCATTTTCCGTATGCGTGAGTTCGAACAGATGGAAATGCAGTTCTTTGTAAAACCGGGAACAGAACTCGACTGGTTCAAGAAATGGAAAGAAATCCGTTTGAAATGGCATAAGGCACTGGGCTTCGGTGACGATCACTATCGTTATCATGACCATGAAAAACTGGCTCACTATGCCAATGCGGCTACTGATATTGAGTTCCTGATGCCGTTCGGATTCAAGGAAGTGGAAGGTATCCACTCACGTACTAACTTCGACTTGAGCCAGCACGAAAAATTCTCAGGAAAGAGCATCAAGTATTTTGATCCGGAAATCAATGAAAGCTACACTCCGTATGTCATCGAAACTTCTATCGGTGTAGACCGTATGTTCCTGAGCGTGATGAGTGCGGCTTATCATGAAGAAAAACTGGAAAATGGTGAAACTCGTGTGGTATTGAAATTGCCTGCAGCTCTGGCACCGGTGAAACTGGCTGTTATGCCGTTGGTAAAGAAAGACGGTCTGCCTGAAAAGGCTCGTGAAATCGTGAACGACCTGAAATTCCACTTTAACTGCCAGTACGATGAAAAAGATTCTATCGGAAAGCGTTACCGTCGTCAGGATGCCATCGGTACTCCGTACTGTATCACCATCGACCATCAGACATTGGAAGACAACTGCGTAACTCTGCGTAACCGTGACACTATGGAACAGGAACGTGTGGCTATTGCAGATTTGAATAATATCATTGCAGACAAGGTAAGCATCACCAGCTTGCTGAAAACATTGCAGTAATAAATTAAACTACATGAACAAGAACCTATTTTGGCTGATTGCCCTGCTATTTACTCTTTCTTTCGGCTTTATATCGTGTGCAGAAGACACTACAGTGGAAGATCCGTATGCGAATTGGGATGACCGTAATGTGCGATATTTGGACTCCATTGCGGATGTGGCCCGTGCAAACGAAATTCCCGAACTTAATGAAGTTGGAAAATGGGTAATAAAGTGTAATTATAAAATTTCGAATGAAAGTTCGCTGAATCCGGGATTAGGAGGAAGTTCGGTTAGTTCGAATCCATTTGAAACTCCTCCCAGTGTGAATGATTCTGTATACATGAAAGTTCTGAAAGTGGGAGAAGGAAGTAATCGAATCTCTCCTTTGTATACAGATACGGTAAGTGTGTACTATCGTGGAAAGCTGATTAATGGAACCGTGTTCGATCAGAATTATTCGGGAGATTTGAATACGAAGGTACATGTACCTACTCATTTTGCATTGCAGGCCAAACAGTCAGATGGTGTATTCGGTGACGGATTGATTGTTGGTTGGATTACTGCATTGCAATATATGAAAGAAGGTGACCGGGTGGAATTGTATATTCCGGCGGCCCTTGGATATGGTACGCAAGGTCAGTCATCTATTCCAGCCAATTCAGTATTGATATTTGATTTGAAGCTGGAAAAAGTGATTCATCCTGATGGCTTGGAAAGCTATAGCTTGAAAGTTGACTGATTATAAATAATAAGTACAGATTGGAAAGACGGTGAGGAAGTGGTTTTAGAGATACTTCTTCACCGCTTTTTTATGATATAAGTTGCTCTTGCCAATACTTCCTTGGAAGTACTGGAGTACTGCTTAGGGAGTACTGAAGTATTTTCGGGGAAGTACTGCAGTACTGGCTTGGAAGTACTGAGACTTTGACTTTTCCTGATGCGACTCTTTTGTTTATTAGGAGATTTCTTCGTATTTTTGTGCCCGACAGAAAAAGAATGAAGCAGATTTTAGGTACATATTGTTTGCTGTTGGTCAGCTTGTGGGTGCTGGTGGTAGGTGTGTTTCCACACCATCATCACAATGAGGCGTTTTGTGTCAGTCCGGATATGGAGACTTGCGCTGCGTCATCGCATGACGGATGCGAAGGACGACACCATTGTGCAGGAGATGCCGACAAGCATGCGTGTGACATCAGTTGTGTCACCCACCTGTCTTTTTCTGTTCCTCATCATTTGCCGGATTTTACCCCGGACTATACATTCTATACGTTGATTTATCTGTCATCCCTTTGTCTGGAAGCTCCATCTGTTTCCTTTGAACGAGGGGATATGATTTCCTATTACGTAGAAAAACTGCACGCACGGCATTTTTCTGCTGTTCGCAATTTCCGTGCTCCTCCTTTTACTGTTGTAGCTTGATTTTTAGGGAAGTTATTGCACTTTGCAACCTGCTTGCAACGTGTAGGATTTATTTTTGCAAACAAAAAACAACAGTATTCAATGAAAAACTATATTTTGACAGGAACATTGTGTATGTTTCTTTTTGGGGGATGCGGAGAACACGCACACGACCATGAGCATGAAGGTCATGACCATGAAGCGGAAATTCATGCAGAGGAAAAAACAGCTCATTCAGATGAAATCGTACTGACGCCGGAGAAAGCAAAAGCGGCTGGGGTAGAAGCTGAAGTGATTCACCCGGGAGCCTTTCGGGAAGTGATACAAGCTGGCGGACAAATTCTGTCGGCACAAGGCCAGGAGGCAACGGTGGTAGCGGCTTCCTCGGGAGTGGTATCTTTCTCCCGTAAAATAGCGGAAGGAATTGAAGTGGGCAAGGGCAGTGAACTGCTGAGTGTATCTGCCGAGCACATTCAGGAAGGTGACCCCGTGAGAAAGGCAAAGGTGGCCTATGAAAAAGCCAAGGAAGAATACGAACGTGCAGAGAAATTAGTAGGCAGCCAGATTGTGTCGCAAAAAGAATTTGCGGCTTTGCGTGAGGCATACCAGAATGCCCGTCTGGCATACGAGGCTTTACTGCCCAGCAAGTCGGGTAAAGGAGTAGCCGTGAAGGCACCTATCGGCGGGTTCGTGAAGAATTGTCTGGTGAAGGAAGGCGATTACGTAACGGTAGGACAGCCGTTGATGACGGTGACTCAGATGCGTCGCTTGGTACTGAAGGCCGATGTGTCGGAACGTTATTATGCACAACTTCCCCGTATTGTGTCGGCTAACTTCAAGACACCTTATAATAATAAAATCTACTGCCTGGAGAACTTGGGCGGAAAAGTACTTTCGTTTGGAAAATCATCAGGCGATACGTCTTATTATGTACCGGTGACATTCGAATTTGACAACCGTGGCGACATGGTTCCAGGTGCATTTGTGGAAGTCTTCCTGCTGTCGGGCGAACGTCAGGGAGTCATCAGTCTGCCGGAATCGGCGCTGACCGAAGAGCAGGGACTTTATTTTGTGTACCTGAAACTCGACGACGAGTGTTATAAAAAACAAGAAGTACAATTGGGAACTTCCAACGGAGAGCGGGTAGAAATTCTTTCCGGTCTGAAAGACGGAGATACCGTGGTGACCCGTGGTGCCATTCATGTGAAACTGGCTGCCGTTTCCAATGCCATTCCGGCTCATTCACACAACCATTAAAAGTGACCCACTATGCTGAATAAAATTATACAATTTTCACTACAGAACCGCTTGCTGGTTCTGGTGGCTTCGGTGTTGTTGCTGATAGGAGGAACCTATACTGCTTTCCATACCGAAGTGGACGTGTTCCCTGACTTGAATGCGCCTACCGTAGTGGTGATGACCGAAGCCAACGGGATGGCTGCCGAAGAGGTAGAACAGCTGGTTACTTTCCCGATAGAGACTGCCGTAAACGGAGCGACTCATGTACGCAGGGTACGTTCTTCCTCTACCACGGGATTTTCTGTCGTATGGGTGGAATTCGAGTGGGATACCGACATCTACCTGGCACGTCAGATTGTGTCGGAAAAATTAGCGGCGGCAGGCGAGGACTTGCCCGACAATGTGGGTAAACCGACATTGGGTCCTCAGTCGTCTATTTTGGGAGAGCTATTGATTGTGGGACTGACTTCCGACTCCACTTCCATGCAGGATTTGCGTACCATGGCCGACTGGACCATCCGTCCGCGTCTGCTGTCTACCGGAGGTGTGGCTCAGGTAGCTGTGCTGGGAGGCGACATCAAGGAATATCAGATTCTGGTTCATCCGGACCGTATGCGCCACTATGGCGTGACGTTGGGCGAAGTGATGGAAGTGTCACGAGGCATGAACCAGAACACCAACGGAGGTGTCATTTATGAATACGGAAATGAATACATCGTGCGTGGAGTCATCTCTACCGACGATGTGCGTAAGTTGGGACGTGCCGTCATCAAGACCACTCCGGACGGAGCACCCATTACCTTGGAAGACGTGGCCGATGTACGTATCGGGTCACAGCAACCCAAGTTGGGACTGGCTTCCGAAAAAGGAAAGCCGGCGGTACTCATTACAGTGACCAAGCAACCGAATACCGGAACCATTGAGCTGACCGGAAAACTGGAAGCCGCTTTGGCCGATTTGCAAAAGAACTTGCCGAAGGATGTACACATTTCTACCGACATCTTCCGTCAGTCACGTTTTATTGAGAGCTCTATCAGCAACGTGCAGGACTCACTTTATGAAGGGGCTATTTTCGTCGTGATTGTGCTGTTCCTGTTCCTGGCCAACACACGTACTACGATTATTTCACTGATAACTCTTCCCCTGTCGCTTGTGGTAGCCATCCTGACCTTGCATTACCTGGGACTTAGTATCAATACCATGAGTCTGGGTGGTATGGCCATTGCCATCGGTTCGCTGGTGGACGATGCCATTGTGGACGTGGAAAATGTATGGAAGCATCTGCGTGAAAACCGTCAGTTGCCGTTAGCGGAACGGAAACCGGTACGGGAAGTTGTCTTTCAGGCTTCACGTGAGGTACGTATGCCTATTCTGAACTCTACGTTGATTATCATAGTCAGCTTTATTCCTCTTTTCTTCCTGAGCGGAATGGAAGGACGTATGCTGGTGCCGCTGGGTATTTCCTTTATCGTTTCTTTGTTTGCTTCTACGATAGTAGCTTTGACCCTGACTCCGGTACTTTGCAGCTACCTGTTGGGTAAAAATACGTCCAAGGGAGAGGGATTGCCCAAGGAAGCCTTCCTTGCGGTATGGTTGAAGAAATATTATGAGCGTGCCTTGCTCTGGGCGCTGGAACATAAGAAGACGGTACTGGGAGGAACGATAGCTTTCTTTATCGTGGCGTTGGGAATTTTCTTTACGTTGGGACACAGCTTCCTTCCTTCTTTCAATGAAGGTTCCTTCACCATCAATGTCAGTTCATTGCCGGGTATTTCACTGGAAGAATCCGACAAGATAGGCCGCCAGGCAGAAGAACTGCTGCTTTCGATTCCTGAAATTCAGACCGTAGCCCGTAAGACTGGACGTGCGGAACTGGATGAACATGCGCTGGGTGTGAATGTATCCGAAATAGAAGCACCTTTTGAGCTGAAAGACCGTTCGCATGCCGAATTACTGGACGAAGTGCGTCACAAACTGTCGGTCATTACGGGGGCCAACATTGAAATCGGGCAGCCCATCAGCCACCGTATTGATGCTATGTTGAGCGGTACACAGGCCAGCATTGCCATTAAGCTGTTCGGCGACGACCTGAACCGGATGTTTGCCATCGGTAACCAGATAAAGGAAGCGGTGAGTGATGTAGAGGGAATTGCCGACCTGAATGTGGAGCAGCAGATTGAGCGTCCGGAACTGAAGATTGTGCCGAAGCGTGAAATGCTGGCCAAGTACGGTATCTCGTTGCCGCAGTTCAGTGAGTTTGTCACGGTCAACATGGCCGGTGAGGTCGTGTCGCAGGTATATGAACAGGGAAAGACCTTTAACCTGGTGGTACGTGCTGCAGAATCTGACCGTGGTACGATGGAACGTGTCAAGGAACTGATGATTGACGATGCACAAGGCCGGAAGATTCCTCTTTCCTATGTGGCAGATGTGACTTCTTCCATGGGTCCCAATACCATCAACCGTGAGAACGTAAAACGAAAAATTGTAATCTCAGCCAATACCAGCGGGCGTGACCTGCGCAGTGTGGTGAACGACATCCAGCACCGGGTAGAAGAAAAAATCAGTTTGCCGGAGGGATATCATATAGAATATGGTGGACAGTTTGAAAGTGAACAGGCTGCCAGTCGTACCTTGTTGCTGACTTCTTTGATGAGTATTGCAGTGATTTTCCTGTTGCTGTACATGCAGTTTCACGATGCGGCAGAGAGTGGCGTTATCCTGTTGAATCTGCCTTTGGCTCTGATTGGAGGAGTCTTTGCCCTCTTCCTGACTACGGGTGAAGTCAGCATTCCCGCCATTATCGGTTTCATCTCGTTGTTCGGAATCGCTACCCGTAACGGAATGCTGCTTGTCACACACTACAATCTGTTGCGTGAAGAACAGCAGTTGGGAGTGCGTGAAAGTGTGGTGCGCGGTTCGCTCGACCGTCTGAATCCGATTCTGATGACGGCTCTTTCCTCTGCTTTTGCATTGATTCCGCTGGCCTTGCGCGGCGATTTGCCGGGAAATGAAATTCAGAGTCCGATGGCGAAGGTCATTCTGGGAGGTTTGCTGACTTCCACTTTCCTGAATGCGTTTGTCATTCCTATTGTGTACGAGTTAATGAACCGGAAGAAAAACCTTAAAAGAACAGAAGAATGAAAAAAATAGGATGGATGTGGCTTGCAGGACTGGCATTTGCCAGCAGCGTGCAGGCACAGAAAATAGAAGAAGTATTGCAGTCTGTAGAGCAGAATAACAAGGAACTGCAGGCGGTCTTTCATTCTACGGAAGCTGCCAAGATGGAAGTGCAGACGCAGAATAACCTGGAAGACCCCAGTGTGGAGTACAGCCCGTTCTTTGCCAAAGGAGTAGACGGAATGGCCAGTTCGGAACTGGTGGTGACACAGGGATTTGATTTCCCGACCTTGTATGCGGCACGTAATCGTTCCGGGAAACTGCAGAAAGATGTGCTCGACCGTCAGCAGCAGGCGCTTCGCCGCGATATTCTGCTGCAGGCCAAGAATCTGTGTCTCGACTTGATTCGCCTGAATCAGGAGCAGGCTTTGCTCATGGAACGGCAGAAAAATGCCGATGCCCTGTTGCAGTTGTTTGAAAAGCGTTTGAAAGAAGGCGATGCCAATGCCTTGGAGGTGAATAAAATCAAGATGGAACGCATGAAGGTGCAGACGGAAGTGGCGCAGAACCATGCGGCACATCGTACGGCACTTCAACAACTGCTGGCGATGAACGGCAACCTTCCGTTAGAGTTTGCAGAAGACCGTTATCCGGCAGTGGAAGCCATTCGTGACTATCATACATTGTACAACGAAGTAATGATGCAGGATGCAGACCTTCAGGCGGCAGATGCGGCTTCCCGTGCGGCTGCGGAACAGGTAAGCGTGAACAAGCAGAACTGGTTACCCAAGCTGGAGGTAGGTTACCGTCGCAATACGTCGGTAGGTGAGAAAAGCAACGGTTTCCTGGTCGGAGGAAGTTTCCCGATATTCTCTAACCGGAAGAAACTGAAGATTGCCAAGGCACAGGCCTTGAGTGCCAATCTGCAACTGGACAATACCCGCTTGCAGGTGGAAGCAAGAATACAGGGACAGTTCAATGAAATGCAGCAGCTTCAGGAAGCAATGCAGGCCTACGATGTGCCTTTGATGCATCATACTCTCCGCTTGCTTTATGATGCCGTGACTGCCGGACAACTTTCGATTATTGACTTCTATGTAGAGGCCGATAACGTGTACGGTAACCTGCAAAGTTATATTACCCTTGAAAACCAGTATCAGAAACTGATGGCGGATATTTATAAAAACCGTCTTTGATAGGTTCTAAAAAAATCTGAGGCTGTCTCAAAATAAACTTGAGATGGCCTCTGTTGTTTCATTTCAGATTGAA
>OHET01000063.1_pt1 | contig 59916 bp, 47 predicted proteins | sample 1567351 | NCBI WGS metagenome assembly OHET01 (sample SAMEA3879529, study PRJEB24766) | human gut metagenome | biome: human-associated habitat; feature: feces | place: USA | collected 1985/1987
AAAAGAATCCGCAGAAATGGATTACGGTGACCGGGCTTTAGAAAACGCTTTTGACATTTCATTTGTACCGGCATGAGGATACATTTGTATTACCATTTTTTCGTTACTAAAAAGTCGTTGCGAAAAAATGGTAATATTCGTGTTTTTTATTATCTTTGTGAAAGCATGCAGTTATGAAAAACCCATTTGTCACTTCCGGATATGCCGGTGCTGAGTATTTCTGCGACAGGATTCAGGAAACAGATGATTTGAGGAGCTTGCTCTTCAACGAACACAATATAGCCCTCATTTCTCCATGGAGGCTAGGCAAGACGGAACTTATCAGTCATGTTTTTGACTGTAATGAGTTTAGAGAATCCTATTACTGTTTCCTTGTGGATGTCTATGCAACAAAGTCATTGAGCGATTTCGTCAATCTTCTTGGAAAGGCTGTCCTTGACGCGCTGAAGCCCAAAGGAAAGGCAGTTTGGGAGAAATTCGTAAGGGCATTGGGCACGGTCCGCCCGGAAATATCCTTTGACATTAACGGTATGCCTTCTTGGAGTATAGGACTTGGCGAAATCAGAAATCCGGTGGCGACGCTTGATGAGATATTCTCATACCTTCAATCCGCTGACCGTCCATGCATTGTTGCCATTGACGAGTTCCAGCAAATCACAAAATATGACGACAATACGGTCGAGGCGACGATAAGAACCTATGTGCAGAGGACGACAAACGCACATTTCATATTTTCCGGGAGTCAGAGGCATCTTATGGACGGTATGTTCACTTCTCCTTCGAGACCGTTCTACCAGAGCGTAACGATAATGAACCTAAGTCCTTTGCCACTTCAGAAATATACTGATTTTGCAGTGGAGAAGTTCGCTGAAAACGGGAAGTCGATAGAACCGGAAGTCGTTGCCGTGCTGTATGACCGTTTTGATGCCGTGACCAGCTACATTCACCGTACTCTCAATGTCCTTTTTTCACGAACAGAGAAGGGGGGAACATGCAGCGTCGGTATGATTGAAGATGCTGTCGATTTTATCGTGAGGCTTTCTTCTGACACATATGAGTCACTTCTCTACCAGATGTCTGTGAAACAGCGTGATGTTTTCCTTGCGATAGCCTTGGAAAAGAGCGCCCGCGAGGTGACCGGCAGCCGTTTTATAAAAAAGTATGGACTAGTTTCTCCGAGCAGCGTATCTTCCGCAGTCAAATCCTTGCTTGACAAGGACTTCATAACCAATGACAAGGGCACATATTCCGTCTATGACAAGTTTTTCCTTCTCTGGCTCAGCAGACAGAATCTTCTCGTTCCTTGATTTCCTCGTAGAGACTGACCGGACATTCTGCCGGTCATAAAGCATTCAGGTTTGTCTTGTAAAGTTTGATTGTCGGCTATATCCTGTCTTTGATGACGCGGGCGAGGGCTTTGACATCAAACTTCTGAGTTGAAAAGGCCTGCGGGAAAGCAAGGCCGCCTTCTTGTGCGCAGGAGCAAGGAGTGGCTGTCAGATCACTGGACAGATACTATCCGGTAGTATTTGTAGAGTTATCAGATAGGAAAGTTGTTATTTTAATAATTCTTTAAATAACTTAGCTTTCAGTTTGTCCTTTTCCATCTCCCGATCCGGAGCTTGAATAAACTCAAAACCGAAATTTTTGCCTGTTTGCCTATTCTGTCGAGGCTCAAGTCCTTCAATCAATATTGCCTCTAAGGTGTCTGCCAGATTCTCAATAGTGAAATTTATATTCTGGAAGTCGTCCTGTATCAATTTGCCATCATCATTCACACCATAAAAGCCGAACCACGAGAATCGATCCCAACGGCCACTTAAGCGATCTTTACAATGGTCTGCCAGACGTTTCGATATTGGTTGTTTCACCGCTTGGCCGACATAGATAACTTCACGTGCATCATGTAGCAGATAAATACCGCACTGCTCTTTAAAGTTGACAGTTTGAGAATCGATTCGTTGTGCACCATACATATTCATCGACTTCCAATCAACATCGGTCCGACTCCAGAACATTCCGAAGTTCTTGATGATGTTGTTCCGTTCAATTTGTTCGGCTTCTTCCTTCACCTGCTTCTTTTCAGACTTGGATTCAGGATGAGTCGCAACCTCTACTGTAGGATCTACAAGTTCATATACTCCGTTGCCAAGCTGCCGGAAGAACTCCTTTTTCGTGGCAAGCTGGGCACATACAGTTTGCTCCGGAGTTGCCCCGCATTCATTCTTATCCATATAGCCGCTTTCAAAAATGCGGGTGGTTATATCTGTGTAATGCAGAGGGCCGCCTTCTTCGAGGAGCACCTTCCTAATTGCCTCTTTCCAAGTCATATATTGTGTTTTTAGTCTGTGGTCATCAAAAGTGTGGTAAAAACGGAGCAGACTGTTACAGCAAAAACGGCCATGCTGTTAAAATTCTGATGTGGCAAAGTTAATGTTTTTTTTATTAGACTCTCTCTTGAGTTATAGAAATCTATTCATAACTCAGAGTTGCCTTCCATACCACGGACCGCACTCACAGGGTATTGAAGCGCAAATGTCGGAAAAATTCCGTAAATGAGAGACGGCAAATATATTCAGGCTCATTGCAATGGGGAGGTCATGAGGACTGAACGGCCGAAAAGTGTTGCGCATAAGCAGCATTTTTCGCAAAAAGTGTTGCGCATAAACAACACTTTCCCTATCTTTGAGCCATAAACCTACATTTTATGGACGCATTATTTAGAAAACACGACAGATTGTTGGCAAACACATCAATGGACGTTGTACGCGATCAAATGGGTCAGATTCATTGGAACGCACAGATTATCAGCATAATGGGACCGAAGGGCGTAGGTAAATCCACTCTTCTGAGGCAGTACATAAAGAAAAATTACCCAATAGGAGACAGAAGGGCACTCTATTGCTCGGCCGACTCAGTTGATTTTTCTACCCGTTCTTTGGTGGAATTGGCCGAAGAGTTTTTCATCAATGGTGGTGAGCTGCTTGTCGTAGATGAAATCCACAAGTATAAGGCAGGGACATCGGATTGGAGCAAAGAGGTAAAAGAGATATACGAACTGTTCCCTAAACTGAAGATGATCGTGAGCGGTTCATCCCTCCTTAAGCTCAAAGAAGGTGATGCTGACTTGTCCCGACGTGCAATCAAGTATACTATGCCCGGCCTCTCATTCCGAGAAGCACTCCGTTTCTATCACGGACTTGAATTTCCGAAATGGACACTGGAGGACATCCTGTCACATCCGCTTGACTTATGGGATATGGTCGCATCCAAGTGCAAACCTATCGCATACTTCAAGGAATATCTTGAAAAAGGATACTATCCATTTCTGCTGGAGGGAGAAGACGATTACTTCATCCGTATCGAGCAGGTAATCAACTATATTATTGAGACAGAATTGCCTCAGATATGTAAAGTCGATGTGGCAAATATCCGAAAGGTACAGGCTTTAATCAAACTCATAGCCGAGGAAGTCCCGTTTGAACTCAATGCGAACAAGTTGGCCGGTTCATTGGAAATCGGCAGAGACACTGTAGTGGAATACCTGAAATATTTAGGCGACGCAAAGGTCTTGAATCTACTGTATTCGGATAAGAAGAAGATGGGCAAGCTGGCAAAGCCGGACAAAGTGTATATGGAAAACCCGAACATTCTATATGCTCTTGCTCCCGACAAAGCGGACATCGGCACAGTACGGGAGAGCTTCGCCGTCAACAGTCTGTCGGAATCTCATTTGGTGGAGTATGGAAAGATTCAAGGAGATTTCAAGGTTGACTCGAGATATACATTCGAAATAGGCGGAAGAAGCAAGGATTTCTCCCAGATTGCAGGAGTTCCTGATTCATATATATTTGCAGATGATTGGGACATTCCTGATGGGGCAAAACTCCCTCTATGGATGCTTGGATTCCTTTATTAGATGCCGTGACCAGCTACATACACCGTACTCTCAATGTCCTTTTTTCACGAACAGAGAAGGGGGGAATATGCAGCGTCGGTATGATTGAAGATGCTGTCGATTTTATCGTGAGGCTTTCTTCTGACACATATGAGTCACTTCTCTACCAGATGTCTGTGAAACAGCGTGATGTTTTCCTTGCGATAGCCTTGGAAAAGAGCGCCCGCGAGGTGACCGGCAGCCGTTTTATAAAAAAGTATGGACTAGTTTCTCCGAGCAGCGTATCTTCCGCAGTCAAATCCTTGCTTGACAAGGACTTCATAACCAATGACAAGGGCGCATATTCCGTCTATGACAAATTTTTCCTTCTCTGGCTCAGCAGACAGAATCTTCTCGTTCCTTGATTTTAACGCCGGGACTCCAGATTTCTGGGGCCCCGGTTTTATAATGCCCTATCAGATACGTCAGAGGCTGTTGTGGAATAGTATTTGATAGGTGGTGAGTTTCGCTTAATCTATTCCGTTTATGAGAAAGTTAGACAAAAAGACCATCATCGGTGTTGTAGCGGCGGCAGCTGTCGTTGTAGTCGGGCTCGTTATTTTTCTGAGACCCAGGCATTTTGAGGAAGTCCTCCCTATAGTGGGCGTGGACACGGTGCGTACGCGCAATGTGGAAGTTTACGGTGAATTTCCGGGAAAAATCCGTGCCCAGCAGTTCGTGGAGGTCAGGGCAAGGGTTGAAGGATATCTCGAGAAGATGATGTTCGCAGAGGGAACTTATGTAAAAAAAGACCAGATACTCTTTATCATTGATCCGAAACAATATAAGGCGCAAGTCGATAGGGCGGAGGCGTTGGTTACCAAGAACAAGGCCATCGCTCTCAAGGCGGAGCGTGACCTCGCCAGAATCAAGCCCCTGTACGAGCAGAAGGCTGCCAGCCAGCTGGATCTGGACAATGCTATAGCTGCTTATGAGAGCGCAAAGGCCGATGTCCATGTCAGCGAGGCGAATCTCACTGAGGCCCGTTTGGCATTGAGCTACACCACCGTACGCTCTCCTATCAGCGGTTATATCAGCGAGAGGCACGTGGATATCGGTACTCTGGTCGGTCCCGGTGCGCAGTCGCTTCTGGCCAATGTCGTAAAGAGCGATACCGTACTGGTGGAGTTCAAGATGACTGACCTGGATTACCAGAAGTCCAAGGCAAGGAATGTGAACTTGGGACAGAAGGACACCAGCCGCCACTGGAATCCTTATGTCACCATTACATTGGCGGACAAGTCTCAGTATAAATATAAGGGTCTCGTGGATTTTGCGGACCCGCTCGTCGATGCCAAATCAGGTACATTTTCCGTGAGGGCAGAGATGCCCAATCCTGAGCGTGAACTCCTTCCTGGACAGTTCACCAATGTGAAGGTGCTGCTGGATGTCAGGGAAAATGCAGTCGCCGTGCCGACCAAGGCCATCACCATTGAGAAAAGCGGTGCATATGTCTTTGTCGTAAAACTGGACGGTACTGTAGAAAAGCGCTTTATCCAGACCGGCCCTGAAGTGGAGAACGTCACTGTCGTGGAGCGCGGTCTGCGAGCCAATGAAGTGATCGTGGTGGAAGGGCAGCACAAACTTTCCCACGGAAACAAGGTGGAGGCGGTCCAGTATTGATAACCAGAGAATTTTCTACTTATGAAATCGGATTTCTTCATTGACAGGCCGGTATTCTCGACTGTCATATCCATTATAATCGTACTTGTGGGACTTATCGGTCTGACGCTGCTTCCTGTGGATCAGTATCCGAAAATCGTCCCGCCTGTGGTAAGCGTTTCCACATCATATCCTGGAGCGAATTCCCAGACTGTCTCGCAGGCGGTTGCCACGCCTATTGAACAGTCATTGAACGGAACTCCGGGAATGCTCTATATGGAGTCCAGCAACTCCAACAGCGGCTGGTACTCGGCGACATTGACCTTCGACATCTCCACTGACCCGGATCTTGCGGCGGTGGAAGTGCAGAACCGTGTGAAGCTGGCTGAGTCCAGACTTCCGGCCGAGGTGGTGCAGAACGGCATTTCAGTGGAAAAGGAGTCGTCCAGCAAACTGATGACGATAACCATAATGTCCGATGACCCGAAATTCGATGAAGTGTACCTGAGCAACTACACGACATTGAATATCCAGGACAGGCTCAGGCGAGTGGCCGGTGTCGGCGGCGTTTCCAATGTCGGCAGCCGTTATTATGCGATGCAGATATGGGTGCAGCCGGACAAGATGGCGAGTCTCGGTATCACGGTGAAGGATTTGCAGAGCGCATTGAAGGACCAGAATCGCGAGGCGGCAGCCGGAGTGCTTGGACAGCAGCCGATTACTGATGTGGACGTGACGATTCCGATTACTGCTCCGGGTCGTCTGTCCTCGGTGGAGGAATTTGAAAATATAGTGGTCCGTACCGGCGAGGACGGCTCCATCATCCGTCTCAAGGATGTTGCCCGGGTGTCGCTCGAAGCCCAGTCATACAATACCGAGAGCGGTATCAATGCCCGCAATGCGGCAGTGGTCAATGTCTATATGCTTCCGGGTGCCAATGCGATGGAGGTGGCGGAGAATGTCCGTGCCGAGATGAATGAAATCAGTTCCAGCTTCCCGGAGGGGATGTCGTACAACATTCCGTTCGACATGACCACATATATTTCAGAGTCCATACATCATGTGTACAGGACATTGTTCGAGGCCCTTATCCTCGTCATACTGGTGGTGTTCCTTTCGTTGCAGAATGTGAGGGCGACATTGGTCCCGGCCATTGCGGTGCCTATATCATTGATAGGAACCTTCGGAATCATGCTCATCTTCGGCTTCTCGCTGAATATGATGACGCTTCTCGGACTTATTCTTGCCATCGGAATCGTGGTAGATGATGCCATCGTCGTGGTGGAGAATGTGGACCGTATCATGACGACCGAGCACTTGTCCCCTTATGAGGCGACCAAGAAAGCGATGAGCGAAATCGGGGGTGCGCTCGTGGCGATGTCCCTCGTGCTCTGTGCCGTGTTCGTGCCGGTGAGCTTCCTTTCCGGCATTACCGGTCAGCTGTTCCGTCAGTTCACCGTAACTATCGCCGTGTCAGTCATCATATCCACTGTCGTGGCCCTTACATTGAGTCCGGTCATGTGCTCGAAGTTCCTCAAGCCGCATGACGGCAAGCAGACCAACAACTTCATATTCAAGAAGATAAATCTGTGGATGGATTCGGGAACGTCGTTCTTTACGAAGATGGTGCGGTTCGCGGTCAATAATTCAAGAAGGATGTTCGCGTTCTTCGGTATCGCCGTAATAGGTATTTTCGTGCTTGCACGCATTGTCCCTCAGAGCTTTATACCGAAGGAGGACCAGGGTTACTTTACTGTGGAACTGGAGCTGCCTATGGGAGCGACTCTCGAGCGTACGAGGGAGGTTACCGACAGGGCGATGGCATTCCTGCTCCGTCAGCATGATGTGGATTATGTGCTCAATGTCACAGGCTCGAGCCCTCGTGTGGGAACTACCCAGTCCAGCAGTACATTGACAGTGATTCTCAAGCCGTGGAACCAGCGCAAGGTGACGGATATGACCAGGACTATTGCGATGGTCAGGGATACCCTGTCTCGTTATCCTGAAAGCAGGGTGTATATCAGTACGCCGCCGGTTATCCCTGGACTTGGAACATCAGGAGGCTTCTCTATGGTGTTGGAGGCGCGTGGTGATGCCTCATACCGTGATTTGCAGAATGCCACCGACACATTGATATATTATGCGTCGAAGCGGAAAGAGCTGACCGGCCTTTCTTCCGGTATGCAGGCGGATATCCCTCAGCTGTATTTCGATGCGGACCGTGACAAGATCCAGCTTCTCGGTCTGTCAATGGCGGATGTCTTCGCTACGCTCAAGGCTTTCACAGGAGCGATCTACGTGAATGACTTCAATATGTATAACCGCATCTATCGTGTCTATATCCAGGCAGATGCGCCGTATCGTGCCCATACCGACAACCTGAACCTCTTCTTCATGAAGAGTTCCGGAGGCACCATGATTCCTGTCAATGCCCTGGGCAACACTCATTATACGACCGGGCCGGGTACGATAAAGAGGTTCAATATGTACAACTCCTCCACGATCAGCGGTGAAGCGGCAAACGGTGTCAGCTCGGGAGAGGCACTGGCCGTACTCCAGAAAGTCGCGGATGAACATCTTCCTGACAATATAGGTGTGGAATGGAGCGGAATGTCGTATCAGGAGAAGAAAGAAGGCGGCCAGACAGGTCTTGTCCTGGCATTGGCCCTGCTCTTCGTGTTCCTTTTCCTTGCCGCGCAGTATGAGAGCTGGCTGGTTCCGGTGGCGGTGATATTGTCTTTGCCTATCGCTATTTTCGGCGCATATCTGGGAATTGCCGTCTTGGGAATGGAAAGCAATATCTATTTCCAGATCGGTCTCGTCATGCTCGTGGGACTCGTGGCGAAGAATGCGATTCTGATTGTGGAGTTCGCCAAGGAGGAGGTTGAGGCAGGCAAGGATGTGGTAGAATCTGCCGTAACTGCCGCAAAACTCAGATTCAGACCTATTGTGATGACGTCATTGGCCTTCATCCTCGGTATGCTGCCGTTGGTTTTTGCAAGCGGACCGGGCTCCGAGAGCCGTCAGAACATCGGTACAGGTGTCTTTTTCGGTATGATCGCAGGCATCACCGTCGGAATTGTTTTCGTGCCGTTCTTCTTCGTGCTGATATATAAACTCAAGTCGCTTATGAACAAATGGAGTCCTAAAATGAAGTCTGTCCTGAAAGACAAGAAATCGTTCATGTCAATGTTGGTGGTCGTTGTGGCCTCTGCATTGACCCTGAACTCCTGCTCGACATCGAGATATTGTCAGAAGCCGGATCTGGGTGAGGTTCCGGAGTCTTTTGCGGCCGGGGCTGGCGACAGCAGTTTTGCGGATTCGGACTGGCGGGAAGTGTTCCGGGAGCCTGAGCTTCAGAAACTTATAGAAACGGCATTGACTTATAACAAGGATGTGCTGATAGCGGCGGAGAGGCTCAATGAGATGCGCTACAAGTACAGGATGCAGAAGGCGGCGCAGTTGCCGGCAGTTTCCGCGAAAGGTTATGCGCAGGATGACCACAGCAATTACGGAGGCAAGAGCAAGAGTCCGGATGATATTGAATTCGGAGTGAAGGCCTCGCTTGCATGGGAAGTGGATTTCTGGGGACGCCTGAAGTGGGCCGGAAGGGAGAAGATGGCAAACTACCTTGCTGCAGAGGATGCCCAGAAAGCAGTGAAAATGAGCATAGTGGCCAGTGTGGCTTCGGCTTATTATGAACTTGTGGGCCTGGACAGGAAACTGGAGATCGTTTCCAATACTCTCGAGACCAGACGTGAGTCCGTGAAACAGGCAAAGCTCAGGGCAGAGGGCGGTCTGACCTCGGAAATACCTTACCAGCAGGCACTTGTGGAATTCGCTTCGTCCAAGGCCATGATTCCTGACCTGCAGAAACAGGTTGCGCTCAAGGAGAGCGAACTGTGCTTCATTACCGGTTCTTATCCTAAGGATATTGCCAGAAGTGTTTCCGCTTCAGACTTATATGGCGATTCGGATGTTCCGTCAGGGGTCTTGTCTGATATTCTGAAACGCAGGCCGGACCTGATGATGTCAGAGCACTCGCTGAAGGCTGCCGAGGCCCGCGTGGGAGTGGCTATTGCCGAGAGGTTCCCGTCTTTCGTGATCAATCTCGGGGCGGGTCTGGAAAATGATGAACTCAAGGATTTCCTGAAGTCTCCGTTCTGGTTCACCGGAGCGACATTGGCCTCGCCTGTCTTCGAGTTCGGCAAGCGTAAAGCAGCAATGAAGGCCGCAGTATCTTCATACGAGCAGACTCGGCTCAAGTATGAAAAAGATGTACTGCAGGCCTTCAGAGAGGTTTATGATGCTACTGTCGTTTTCCAGTCGGCACGTACCAATTCCTTTGCGAAATCCGTTCAGGAAGAAGCGTCAGGAAAGTATGTCACATTGGCTAACAGCCAGTATATCAATGGTGTAATCAATTATATCGATGTACTGGATGCGCAGCGTAAATATCTGTCATCCCAGATCGAATTCAGTGAGGCCAAAACCCGCGAGAACCTTGCGGTCGTCGGACTCTACAAGGCTCTCGGCGGCGGATGGCATTAGCATTCGGTAGCTGACTCGAGCTTCTTCATGATGGAGAAGATGAAGAGCGCCGAGAGCAGACAGAGAACGATGAGAAGTCCCCATACGCCCCATAGTTCCACCTTGTTCCAGAGGAGTCCAGGAATGGATACCAGATAGTTTCCGAGAGCGGTAGCTGCGAACCAGCATCCCATCATTGCACCCTTGTATTTAGGAGGGGCTACCTTGGAAACGAACGAGATACCCATCGGAGAGAGCAGAAGCTCTGCAAATGTCAGTACGAGGTATGTGGAAATAAGCCACTCAGGAGAAATCAGGTCAGGGCTGACGGTTCCGTTCAATGACTTAGGCGAAGCCAAGTTCAGGGAAGCGAAAGTCAGGATGCTGAAGCCGACAGCGGCCACAATCATACCCAAGCCGATTTTGCGTGGGGCTGAAGGCTCTTTGCCTTTCTTTGCCAATGCGCCGAAAATCGCAAGCGATACCGGGGTCAATGCCACTACGAAGAACGGGTTGAACTGCTGGAAATCAGAAGGAAGGATATTGACCTTTGCAGGCATTCCTGCATATACTGCGTATGCGCCAATCCACAGGGCTGCCGTGCAGATTCCGCAGAATGTCTTGCCTTTATTCGTCTCAGACTGGAAGGCTCCGAACAGCGTATAGACAGATACTGCGATAAGGAACAGGCTGAAGATGTTGAACCCGATACGTGTGGCGCCCTCGACCGTGCTTGCGGTGTAGTCTCTTGCGAACAATGTCATTGTGGCTCCGTTCTGATGGAAAGCCATCCAGAAGAAAATCACGACAGCGAAAACGAGCATGAGGGCTGTGATGCGGCTCTTTGTCTGTGCAGGAGTAAGTTCTGCCTCTGCATGGTTGGCAGCCTGTGCCTGTTTAGCATTCACATCCGCATTCTTGAACCATGAACGGCAGCTGTAGTAGATTGCTACTGAAATGATAAGGGAAATGCAGGCCACTCCGAAGCCATAGTTGTATGCTGTGGAGAGCTTGTCGATGTAGGTCTGGCTGAATGTGGCCAGGTCCATGCCTGCCGCACCGGACATGCCGTTTGCCAGAGCCTGAAGCTTGTCAGCATTCTCCGGAAGAATCGTTCCGCCGAGCATCTGGTGTGCAAGTGCCGGAATGTCAGCCACATAGGTAAATCCTGATTTTCCGAGGAAGAAATTGGTGACAGCCTTTGCCATTGACGGAGCGAACATCGCACCGATATTGATGGCCATATAGAAGAGGCTGAATGCGGAGTCTCTCTTCGATGCGTACTTAGGGTCATCGTAGAGATTTCCCACCATCACCTGGAGGTTGCCCTTGAACAGTCCTGTTCCGGTAGCGATGAGGGCCAATGCCGCGAACATCAGGATTTTACCTGAGAGATCCGGTCCGGTCGGGATGGCGAGACACAAGTAGCCGATGAACATGACGGCGATACCTGTGGTGACGCACTTGCCATAACCGATCTTGTCTGCAAGCATTCCTCCGAAAAGCGGCATGAAGTAAACCGCGGCGAGGAAAATGGAATAAATCTGTGTGGAAACTGCTGCGCTGAATCCGAACTTCGCCTGAATGAACAGGAGGAAGATGGCCAACATAGTGTAGTACCCGAAACGCTCTCCGGTATTGGCGAGAGCGAGGGCGAACAATCCTTTCGGCTGGTCTTTGAACATTGTCTTGTCTGGTTTTAAAATTTCACGAGTAACAAACTTACACAGAAACATTGGAAATATCAATAATCAGATTGCCGAAATTGCCAATAAATCCATATATTTGTAACTATGGTTTCGCTTTGCTGGACAGACAAGAATATGAGTGTAGGCGTGAAATTTATGATAGGACTGATGAGACTGCTCGCGTTGCAGCCTCTGAAAGTCCATTATTTCTGGGGCAGGTTCGTAGCGTGGCTCGCCTCAGGGCCAATGCATTACAGGCGCGACGTGGTGATGGTGAACCTGGCGCGGTCTTTCCCGCAGAAGAAGTATTCGGAACTGAAGGATATCGCCAAAGGCTTCTATCAGCATTTCGGCCGGCTGTTCGCGGAGACATTCTGGTTTGCCGGAGCCCACGACACGAAACGGCTGAGGGACTCCCATATCTGCGAGACCGCCAATGCTGAACTGCTGGACAGGCTGTATGAAACCAGGCCCGGAGTGGTTGTCCTGAATTCCCATCTCGGAAACTGGGAACTGACCGGCGGAATCATGAACTATATTCCGGTCACAGAGAAAGTCCATTTCGGAGAGAAATCGGTAACGGTCGTATATAAGGAACTGAAAAGCAGTTTCTGGGACAAGGTGCTCGGCGCCAACCGGTGCTCGGCCATATCTCCGGAAAACTACGGTACCACCTATGTGGAATCCAAGAACATCATGCGCTTTGTGGTGAAACACAGGGCTGAGAAGCGTCTGTATGTGTTCCCTACGGACCAGTGCCCTTATGTCTATGCTGCGGCGCATACTGTGGACAATTTCATGCACCAGCCGACGAGGACGATGACCGGAGGCGCTTCGATCGCATGCAAGCTGAAGTTCGCCGTGGTCTATATGGCATTCCGTGAAAAGGAAGACTTCGGTTACAAGATGACATTCAAGGAGATATGCGAGGATGCATCGCAGTTTACTCCTGAAGAAATAATGAACAGGTTCTACAGCCTGCTGGAGGAGGATATCAATGACCAGCCTACAAATTATCTGTGGACACATAAAAGATGGAAAAGATAGTTATGAAAAAGACATTTGCAGTAATCGTTACGGCTGCATTGACAATGGCGGCCGGTTTTCAGCTCTCCGCTCAGGACGACCCTGAAGGAAGTCTTGTATATTCATTGCCTTCCACATCGGTACGGCTTGAAGTCAAGGCTCAGAAAGAGAGTTTCTTTGCTGGGCCGTATGCGAAATATGCCCAGAAATATCTCGGCGTGGAAGCCCGTCAGAGGGATGCGGTTTCCTATACGGTGACATCTGTGAAAATGTCCTCATTCGTGGAGGCGGACCAGTCGGCACGTTACCAGCTCGAACCGGGTATGGGGATGCAGGCTTTCATGGCATTGACCTCACAGGGACTTGTCTCTGTATCGGCCGGCAGTCAGGAGACCACGCAGTGGCGCTTCCCGTCAGAGAAGAAGGCTGATTTCTCGGACAGGGGATTGACCTCGAACCTGACATCGGAAGCTGCGACATTGTACCGCAATGTGAAGAGCGAATCTGCTTACAACAAGGTGGCTGTCCAGCAGGAGATGGTCGTGCAGAAGTCACTCGAATCGCGTGCCAAGGAGGCTGCAGAGATGATTTTCAGCCTGCGCAAGAAACGTGTGCAGATCGTGACAGGCGATACCGACGCCACTTTCAGCGGAGAAGCCATGGCTTCTGCCGTCGCTGAAATCGCGCGCCTCGAAAGCGAGTATATGTCAATGTTCATAGGCTACAGCGAATACTCGGAGCAGGAGATGAACTATGACGTGGTGCCGTCCAAGACCAATGAGTCACAGCTTTATGTGGCTTTCCGCCTGTCCGACTCCAAAGGACTGGTTCCGTCAGATGACCTTTCAGGGAAACCGTATCTGCTCGAATTTGCTGCGGACAGCATCGAAATACCTGCCGGCAAGAATGAAAGGGCCAAAGGAAAACTCGCGCATTATCGCATTCCTGCCATCTGCACGGTGAAGCTTACCGACGGGGTCAATGTCCTGCTGCAGAGCCGTATGCCTGTCTATCAGCTTGGCCTCGAAAGCACATTCCCGCTGGCTGGGAAATAGTTTGCGCAAAACAAGAACATAAGAATAATCATTAAATACATAAGATTATGACAATCAAAGATCTTGAACCGAAAAGCGTATGGACAGCGTTCTATGAACTGTCTCAGGTTCCGCGTCCATCAAAACACGAAGAAAAAGCACAGCAGTTCCTTCTGGATTGGGGCAAGGAACATGGCGTTTCAGTCCGTAAAGATGAAACCGGAAATATCATTTTCACAAAACCGGCTACACCGGGATATGAGAACCGCAGAGGCGTGATTCTCCAGGCTCACGTCGATATGGTTCCGCAGAAGACAGCGGACACGGTTCATGACTTTCTGAAGGATCCTATACAGACACAGATTGACGGCGAATGGGTTACCGCCAAGGGCACTACACTTGGAGCTGATGACGGTATCGGAGTCAGCCTGGCACTCGCTGCTCTCGAAGACAAGACATTGAAACATGGCCCGATAGAAGTTCTCATCACTTATGATGAAGAGACAGGTATGACAGGAGCGGAGAATCTCAAACCTGGTGAATTCGAGGGAGATATCCTCCTGAACCTGGACTCTGAGGCTGAAGGAGAACTCTATATCGGCTGTGCAGGAGGATTGGACGGAATGGCTGACTTCCCATACAAGACAGTCAAGGCCGGTGACGGATACGTAAGTTATAAACTCACCGTCAAAGGACTTGAAGGCGGACATTCCGGTCAGGATATTGTCCTCTACAGGGCCAATGCCAACAAGATTGCCGTGAGGATTCTCCTGCCGTTGCTTGAGAAATATGGCGTGAAAGTCGCTGACTTCACCGGCGGAAGCCTCCGCAATGCGATTCCGTTCGAGGCGGATGTGGCAATGCTGGTGCCTGCTGAAAATGAAGCAGCCGTAAAAACTGAAGTGGAGAGGATCTTCGCGATCGCAAAGGCAGAGTTCGCCGATACTGACCCTTCTGCACAGTGCTACTTCGAGAAACAGGCTGAGCCTTATACCTCTTATATAGAAGATGACGTCATGCTCAAGGCTGTCAAAGCCATCTACGCTTGCCCGAGCAGCGTGGAGAGAATGAGCCCGTCAATGCCGGGACTGGTGGAGACTTCTGTCAATATGGCAGTTGTCCGTACTGAAGACGGTCACCTCACGGTAAGGTCACTGATCAGAAGTTCAGTGGATTCAGCCAAGGAAGACCTCGCGGAAAAGATGCGCTGTGTATTCGAACTCGCAGGTGCAAGTTTCGCTACATTCGGCGGTTATCCGGGATGGACTCCGGTTCCTACCTCTCCGGTCATCGGTCTGCTGAATGACGTATATCACAAACTGTTCGGCAAGGACATGAAGGTGATGGCTATCCACGCAGGTCTGGAGTGCGCGCTGCTCGGCGCCAAGTATCCGAACTGGGATATGGTGTCATTGGGACCAACATTGCTCCATCCTCATTCACCTGACGAGAGAGTGAAGATCGACACTGTGGACAAATGCTGGAAGTTCCTCGTAGCTCTGCTCGAAGCCATTCCGGTAAAGGCATAGGTCATGATCATCATAGCAGAAAGTGGAGCGACCAAGACTGATTGGCGCTCCATATCTGATGACGGTAAGTCATTTTCAATGAAGACTCCCGGGATGAATGTCGCCACGGCGGAGTCCTCCTTCATTGAAAATGTGCTGAAAGAAGCTGTGACGGGATTGAATCCCTCCGGAGAGACTGTGAGGGAGATTCATTTCTATGCGGCAGGACTGATTTCTGACGGAAAGCAGGTGCCTGACAGCGCTGTGAGACTTGATGCAGTATTCAGAAAGTCTTTCCCTGAGGCGGCCATTGAGTATGCGTCAGATTTGCTGGATGCTGCAAGGGCGGTCTGCGGAAGAGAACCTGGTATCGCCGTGATACTCGGGACCGGATCCAACAGCTGTGAATACGACGGCGAAAAGATAGTGAAGAATGTCCGTTCCGGCGGCTTCATACTTGGAGACGAAGGCGGAGGAGCCAGTCTCGGAAAGCGGTTCATGGCTGATTTCCTGAAGGGACTTGTGCCCGAGCCTGTGGCGTCTGAGTTCGCTGCGGCATATAAGGTGGACTATCTGACAGTCGTAAATGAAGTCTATAAGGGAGTGGCTCCGGCCAGATACCTCGGCTCGTTCGCACCGTTCATTTCACGGCATTATGACAGCTGCGGCTACGTGAAGGACTTGATTGACAACAACTTCAGGGCACTGTTCGAGCGCTGTCTGTCGCAGTATGACATGAAGGGAAAGCGTGTCGGCGTGGTCGGCGGCTATGCCTATGCGCATAAGGAAATTCTGGAAAGAATTGCATCAGAATACGGAGTGACAATTTCTGAAATCACGCCTTCTCCGATAGAGGGCCTAGTAAAATATCATTGCGGAGTATGAATGTAAAGACTACAACAGAACAATCATCCAATTATCAGAACCTTCAGGATATGACCGTGAAGGAGATTCTGACAGGAATAAACAATGAGGACAGCAGCGTGCCTGCGGCTGTGGCTGAGGAAATACCTCAGATAGAGAAACTTGTGGAAGGTGTCGTGGAGCGTATGAAAAAGGGCGGCAGGGTGTTCTACCTCGGAGCCGGAACCAGCGGAAGACTCGGTGTGGTGGACGCTTCTGAAATCCCGCCGACCTACGGAGTGCACGACAAGTTCATAGGTCTGATTGCCGGCGGCGACAAAGCTATCCGTGATGCTGTGGAGGCGGCAGAAGACAAACTTGACGGCGGCTGGAACGACATGCAGCCGTTTTCTCCTACCGGGAACGATGTGGTGATAGGTGTTGCTGCGTCAGGTTCCACTCCTTACGTGATAGGCGCAGTGAAGACTGCACGGGAGCACGGTATGCTGACAGGCTGTATAACCTGCAACAAGGGCTCTGCATTGGCAGCGGAATCGGAAATTCCGGTAGAGGTCGTAGTTGGCCCGGAGTTTGTGACAGGAAGTACGAGAATGAAGGCCGGAACGGCGGAAAAACTCGTTCTCAACATGATTTCCACGGCATCCATGATCCGTCTCGGGCATGTGAAGGGAAACAAGATGGTGGACATGCAGCTCACCAACAAGAAACTTGTGGACCGCGGCTCGAGAATGATTATGGGCGAGACGGGAATCGAGGATTACGACCTTGCCAAGAGGCTGCTCCTGAAATACGGCTCTGTAAGGAAAGCGGTGGACGCATACGAAGGAGGCGACAAGAATGCGGAGTGAGAAATATCCGTCAGAACTTCTTGAAAATGCGGTAGATGCAATCAGTTCATTGCCCGGAATCGGGGAAAAGAGCGCGTTGCGTCTGGCGCTGCATCTTCTGAAGCAGCCGGTGGACAATGTGCGGCATTTTACGGAATCTGTAAGATTGCTCAGGGAAAACGTGAAATACTGCCGTACCTGCCGGATGATATCGGATGAGGAAGAATGCTCCATCTGCTCGGACAACAGCCGCGACCACAAGACAGTCTGCGTCGTGGAGAATGTCCGGGACGTGATGAGTGTTGAGGCGACGGGGCAGTACCATGGAGTTTATCATGTGCTGGGCGGGAAGATATCGCCGATAGACGGCATCGGCCCGTCCGACCTTACGATTGCGGAATTGAAAAACAGGATTGCCGAGCTGGCGCAGGCGGCGGATTCGCCTGAGGCGGTGGAGGTGATTCTGGCGTTGAGCGGTGACGTCGAAGGAGAAACTACCGCATTTTATATATACAGACAGATTTCGTCATTCGGAGTCAGAGTGTCCACGCTTGCCCGCGGGCTCGGTTTCGGTGATGATTTGGAATATGCAGACCAGTTGACATTGGGTCGCTCCATAGTCAACAGACAGATGTTCAAAGGTTAAAGTTCCAGAAGTAAACTTTAACTATTATGGACAGTATTGTTTTAAAGGACATTTTATTGGCCACGTCGTTGTGCGCCGACTGTTTTGCTGTGGCCCTGTGCTCAAGCGTGACGATGAAGAAGGTCCCTCTCGTCAGGGTTTTGAAGATAGCTCTCATATTCGCCGTGATCCACACCACGCTCCTCTTTATCGGCTGGGCGTTCGGAGATTTTATCGCAAGATATGTCATCCACTTCGTCAAATATATCGGTATGCTGCTGCTCGTGCTAGTCGGCGGACAGATGATAAAGGACGCGTTCTCGCAGGAGAAGTCGCAGTCGCTCAGCTCGTTGCGCAATATTGTGCTCGCTGCCTTCGCGGACAGCATTGATGCCCTCGCGGTAGGAATTTCATTGTCAATGTCGGGGCGCAGCTTGTCGGGAATGGAGTCCATCCTGATTTCGATTTTCCTGATTACGATATTGACGGTGGTCGTCGGCATCAAGGGCGGCTGCTTCATCGGAAAACGTGCAGGAAGGCCGGCTTCGCTGATGGGCGGCATTGTCCTTATTGCGTTGGGAATCAATATTGTTCTGGATATTTTCTGAGAGAGGCGATTTTTTTCAGCTGTATTTTCTCGGTAGTCTCAGCATGATGGCCATTATGGCGAAAATGCCCAAGGCATACGGATAGAAAAGCCATTTGATTATACTGAGCGAAGATATTCCTGCGAGGCCTGAAGCCATCAGCATCTGTGCACCGTAGGGTAGAAGCCCCTGGATTACGCACGAGAACATGTCCAGGATGCTGGCAGTCTTGCGCGGGTCCAGACCGAAACGCGAAGTGATATCTTTGGCAATTCCTCCTGTGGTGAGAATCGCGATTGTATTGTTAGCCGTGCAGACATTTGCCAGACTGACAAGGGCAGCGATGCTGAGTTCCGCACCGCGTTTGCCTCCTATCCGTCTGGTAAGCAGATAGACGAGATAGTCGATGCCTCCGTTGTACCTGATCAGTTCCAGCATGCCTCCGGACAGCATTGTCACTATTATCAGGTCTCCCATTCCGGCAATACCTTTGCCGATTCCGCCCAGCCATCCGGTCCAGTCAAGAGTGCCTTGAGAAAAACCGATTATTGCATTGACAACGATGCCGATGGCGAGGACTTCCACTACATTGACGCCGGAAAGAGCGAGCCCGATCACCAGAATATAGGGGATGAGCCTGACCCAATTGATGTCGCCTGCCGGCTGCGCAAACGACGCGCTCTGTCCCATTATGACATATATTGCCGCGACTGTCAATGCTGCTGGGGCGACGATTCTGAGGTTGACCTTGAACTTGTCTGACATGAGGCAGCCCTGAGTCTTTGTGGCTGCAATTGTCGTATCCGAAATGAAGGAAAGATTGTCGCCGAAAAATGCTCCGCCGGCGACAATGGCTGTGATGAAGCCCGTGTCAATGCCGGATTCCGTTGCTATTCCCGCGGCTACCGGGACGAGGGCTACTATGGTGCCGACACTGGTTCCTATCGCCATTGAGATGAAACAGGACGCCAGAAACAATCCCACGTATATCATTGACGGTGGCAGAATCGCCAGTGTGACATTGACAGTGGCCTCGATTGCGCCTATTTCTTTTGCGGTTTCCGCGAAGGCGCCGGCGAGGATGAATATCCAGAGCATGAGAAGGACGTTTTTCTGTCCTGCGCCCTGTGAAAAGACGGCTATCTTGTCCTCGAGCGGACCTTTTTTGCTGATGAGCAGGCCGTAGGCTGAGGCTATGAGAAATGCGGAGGCTATAGGAATCTTATAGAAATCTCCTGCGACTATGGAGGAGATGAGGTATATTCCGAGAAATACAATGAGCGGACTCAGGGCCAGCAGCCCCTGTGTTTTTGTTCTGTCTGTCATGTTCTATGGATAATTTTCACAAATATACTGCCTTTTTCTTCTTCATTTCGGGAAAAAGTGATAATTTTGTGGGCTTGCTTTTCCGTAGATGAGCGGGCTTGTTATGCTTTGGAACCTCCTGACTACGGTCCGGATAAAATCAGATGAGGTATGATTACGATTTTTTACAGATCAGCCGGCAAGATTGTTTACTCACAGTCCACAGCCGATTTAGATGTTCTTGTACACGAGGATGTGATTTGGATAGACCTCTTTTCTCCGTCCGGGGACGAAAAGAGAACGGTGGAAAAGTTTCTTGACACTGAAATCCAGAGTCGTGCGCAGGCAGAGGAAATCGAGAGTTCTTCACGTTTTTCAGAAACAGACACAGCCATATTCGCCAATACGAACTTCCTTATTCCGGGTCCGGAAGAATATGCCATGGAGGCGGTGTCTTTCACGCTTGTGGGCAATGTGCTCACTACATTGAGAGATGTCCCTCTGCGAAGCTTTACCGAGTTGCAGCGTAAGATGCAGGCGGTTCCGCGTCTGTTCCCGAACGGTTATTGGGTGTTTGTCAGCATCATGGACCAGCGAGTCGATCTGGATGCCGACATGATAGAGCTCATGTCCAAGGAAATCGCGCAATACAGCAAGAGGATAAACCAGCAGGAGGATATCAATGAGGACTTCCTCCTGGACATCAACCAGCTGCAGGACAATACGATGACCGTGCGCGAGAACATTGTCGACAAACAGCGTCTCATTTCCAATATGATGAAGAGCGACAAGTATCCGTCAGAGCTCGAGCCTCGTTTCAATGTTCTCCTGCAGGATATCTCGTCACTTATAAACCACTCGAACTTCAGTTTCGAAAGACTTGAGTATCTTCAGGATACCGTAGTCGGTCTTATCAATCTCGACCAGAACAGGATCATGAAGATCTTCACATTGATCTCCCTGCTGCTCATGCCGCCGACTCTTGTGGCGAGCTTCTATGGAATGAACGTGGAGCTTCCTCTGTCGGACAAACCATGGTCGTGGGTACTCATATGCGGCTTTATGATATTCTCATTGGCCATAATCCTGTATCTGTTCAAGCGTCGGAAGATGCTGTAAAAATCTCTCCAATCATATTGTAAATCAGATTATTTTACGTATATTTGCGCCGCTTTTTCGGGTACGGTGCGCGTCATCGTGTCTGACAGGTACAATAAATAATGTTAAACCACTAGTTTTTTATTCGTAATTTATGGAAGAAAACAAAGTTGCAGTTGAGACCCCTGAAGTAGTAGAGGCTCCTGCAAAAGAAGAAACCAAGAAAGCTCCGCTGAACGCTTCAGTGGCTCCGGAGAACTTCGACTGGGACGCTTTCGAGAAAGAGGCTGCCTATGGTGACACCGACAAGGAAACCATCGAGAAGGCTTATGAAAGCACACTCTCAAAAGTTAATGAAAATGAAGTAGTTGAGGGAACTGTAACCTCTATCAACAAGAGAGAGGTTGTCGTTAACATCGGCTACAAGAGCGACGGTGTCATCGCTGCTCCAGAGTTCCGTTACAATCCGGACCTGAAAGTGGGTGACAAAGTTGAAGTTTACGTAGAGTCTCCTGAAGACAAGAAGGGACAGCTCGTCCTTTCTCACAAGAAAGCTCGTCAGCTGCGTTCTTGGGATATGGTAAACGAGGCATTCGACAAGGGCGAAATCGTAAAAGGTTATGTCAAGACCCGTACGAAGGGCGGTATGATCGTGGACGTTTTCGGAATCGAGGCCTTCCTCCCAGGTTCTCAGATCGACATCCGTCCTATCAAGGATTACGATGCATTTGTTGACCAGACAATGGACTTCAAGATCGTCAAGATCAACCAGGAATTCCGCAATGTTGTCGTATCTCACAAGGCTCTCCTCGAGGCAGAACTCGAGAAGCAGAAGAGCGAGATCATCGGCAAGCTCGAAAAAGGTCAGGTTCTCGAAGGAACTGTCAAGAACATCACCAACTATGGTGTATTCGTTGACCTCGGCGGTGTTGACGGTCTCATCCACATTACTGACCTCTCTTGGGGCCGCGTAAACAACCCTGAGGAAGTAGTGAAACTTGATGAGAAGATCAAGGTTGTAGTTCTCGACTTCAACGAGCAGCAGAAGAGAATCGCTCTCGGTCTGAAGCAGCTCACACCTCATCCTTGGGACAGCCTCGATCCGGATATCAAAGTCGGTGACAAGGTTAAAGGTAAAGTTGTCCTCATCGCTGACTACGGCGCATTCGTTGAGATCAAACCTGGCGTTGAGGGACTTATCCACGTATCTGAGATGTCTTGGTCTCCAAGACTCCGTATCGCTCAGGACTTCCTGAAGGTAGGCGACGAGGTAGAGGCTCAGATCCTTTCTCTCGACAGAGAAGCAAGAAAGATGTCTCTCGGTCTGAAACAGCTTACTCCTAACCCATGGGAGAGCATCCGTGAGAAATATCCTGTAGGTTCACAGCACAAGGCTGTTGTCCGCAACATCACCAACTTCGGTGTATTTGCAGAGCTCGAGGACGGTATCGAAGGACTCGTTCACATCAGCGACCTCTCTTGGGACAAGATCAAACATCCGTCAGAGATGGTTCAGGTAGGTGATACTATCGACGTAGTTATCCTCGACTTCGATGAGGCTAACCACAAGCTCAGCCTTGGCCACAAGCAGCTTCTTCCTAACCCATGGAACGAGCTCGAGGCTAAGTATCCTGTAGGAACAACTGTTGAGGCTACTGTAGGTTCTGCTACTGACAAGGGTGCAAATGTTGTACTCGAGGACGGTACTGAAGGATTCGCATTCAAGAAAGACCTCGTTAAAGAGGACGGCAAACAGGCTCTTGAAGGTGAGAAACTTCCTTTCGTAGTTACAGAGCTCAGAAGAAGCACCAGAAAGCTCTTCCTCTCACACCTCAAGACTTATGCTGACGTGAAAGCTGAAAGAGCTGCAGCTGAGGTGGACAACACCAAGAAGACAGTCAAGATGATCAACTCCAACATTGAGAAGACAACTCTCGGAGATATCGATGCTCTTGCTGCCCTCAAGGACAAGTTCGAGAAAGGTGAATAATTTTACATTGAAGATAATGGGCACTGCTTCGGCAATGCCCGTTGTCGATAGATTTCAGAGCGCCCACGTACTTGAGGTACACGGGCGCTTGTTTTTAATAGACTGTGGCGAGGCCGTGCAGCGTCAGCTTCTACGTAACCGGGTCTCGTTGGCCAAGTTGGATACCATCTTCATATCCCATATCCACGGAGACCATCTGTTCGGGCTTTTCCCGTTGCTTTCCACGCTCGGGTTGTCCTGCAGAATCTCTCCCGTGGTCATTTACGGGCCGAAAAACCTGGAACCTCTTCTGCGGTATTTCATTTCCTATTATGGTAAGGGAATCGGGGTGGACATTGACTTTCATCCTCTTTCGCTCAAGGAACCGCAGGTGATCTATTCGACGAAGTCGTTGGAGGTCTTGGCCTTTCCACTGAATCATAAGATCGAGACTTATGGCTATATGTTCAGGGAGAAGCGGCCTCAGATGAACGTGCGAAAGGAAATGTTGGAAAAATACGGCTTTACGCTCGCGGAAATCGGGGCATTGAAAAGAGGGGAGGATGTGCTCAGGCCGGCAGGTCGTGATGACGGGGCGGATTTCATGTCCGGTTTCGTAAAGTATTCAGGCACGGATGAGCCGCTGCTTATAAAGAATGAAGAAGTGGCTTACCTTCCGTATGAGCCGAGGGGTTACGCATATTGCAGCGATACGGCTCCTTTCAGCGAGCTTCCGGGTTGGGTGAAAGGCGTGAATCTTCTGTATCACGAGGCGACATATCTTCAGCAGTATGAACAGCAGGCCGGACTGCGTTATCATTCGACTACTGTCCAGGCGGCAAAGTGCGCGCTGGAAGCAGGTGCAGGCAAGCTTGTCATTGCCCATTATTCGTCCAGATGCAGGGATGCGATGAAGTATCAGGAGGAATGTCGTGCGATTTTCCCTGAAACTTATGCCGCCAATGACGGAGATGTGTTCGAAATAGTGTAATTTTGTCGGCAGGGAGATTCCCGGATTTGTCAATTATGAAAACATATAAGGTTGTTGTAAGTGCAGCGTTGCTGCTTCTCGTCTCAATGTTGGTGTCGGCTGTTCCTGAAAGCAGTACGCCGCAGAAGAAGTATATATCCCAATATGCGGAAACCGCGGTCAGGGAGATGTACCGTTCTGGTGTTCCGGCCAGCATTACCCTTGCCCAGGGACTTTTGGAGTCCAGATATGGACAATCTCCATTGGCAAAGGAAGGAAACAATCATTTCGGCATCAAATGCCACGACTGGACAGGCAAGAAGATGTATTACGATGATGACAAGAGGGGAGAGTGTTTCCGCGTTTACAAATCCGCCGATGAAAGTTTCCGTGACCACTCTGATTTCCTGCGTTACAGGGACAGGTACAAGTCATTGTTTGATAATGAAATAACTGATTATAAGGCGTGGGCCTATGGTCTTAAGAAGGCCGGTTATGCCACTGATCCTGCTTATCCTGCCAAGCTTATAAAGATTATCGAGGATTATCATCTGTATGACTATGATACCATGAAGCCTGAGAGTTTCGGCGAAGGCGGAGCCGTGACTGAAACCGTATCTGAGAAGACAGCCGGGCAGAAGCCGGATATTCATAGGAAGAAATCTTCCCGTAAGCATAAGCGTTCTGAGGTGAAGGAGGAGAAGATTCCGGTATCTCCGCTCAGGTTGGAAGAGCCTAAGAGGGAGGTGACCGGCAAGGCGGCTGAGGAGTTTTCATTTTCATTGACAAGACAGCTTTTCTCGAAAAACGGGGTGCCGTTCATTTATGCTCTTGAGGGCGAAAGCTACAGCAGCATTGCCTCTGATTATCACCTTTTTACGCGTGAGATTCTCCGATTCAATGATGCTCCGGCAGATGAGTCTCTCGCTCCCGGTACCATTGTCTATCTTCAGGCAAAGAAGCTCCGCACGGAGAGAGGCCTGGACAAGTATATTTCTGATGAGGGTGGGGAGTCATTGAGGTCTCTCTCTCAGCGTTTTGCAGTGCGTCTGAAGTCATTGTGCAAGCTCAATGGACTTGATGCTGATTATGTTACCGTTTCCGGTGACGAACTTAGATTGAGATGAAAAAAGCATTGACAATTACAGCCTCGGTGCTGGTTCTGTTGGCGGTTTCCTGGAAGGTGGGCACTGAAGTGTTTGACCGTAAGGCACCGTGTTTTTCTGCGTCTGCGGAAATCTATGTCTATCCTAATATGACCAATGCAGATGTCCTGGAGGAGGTTATAGAGAAGTGTGATCCGGTCTGGAAGGCTAGTGTGAGACGTTCTTTCAGGAAAGAAGGACTGGTGAAAAGTGGAGAAAAGGGGTATCGCAAATGCAAGACCGGGCATTATGTGATTTCTGAACAGAACAGTTCGATTTATGTGGCGAGGATGCTGAAAAACGGATGGCAGACGCCTGTGAATCTGGTGCTTTCAGGAAGCATAAGGCAGAGGAGTGCGCTGGCAAGGAAAATCAGCAGTCAGATGTTGCTGGATTCCCTGTCTGTAATCGATGCTTTGGGAGATTCGGCACTTTTGTCCAAATACGGGTTCAACAGGGAAAATGTCTTCGGGCTTATTATGCCTGACACCTACAAGGTTTACTGGACGGATTCTATGAATGTGATTCTGGATAAGCAGAAGGCAGCTTGGGATGCATTCTGGACTGAGGAGAATCTGACCAAGGCCAAAATCCAGGGACTTACTCCCATGGAGGTGAGCACGCTGGCCAGCATTGTCCGGGGCGAATCGAATTATGTACCTGAGTATCCGATGATTGCAGCGGTATATCTGAACCGTCTCCACAAGGGGATGAAACTGCAGGCCGATCCGACGGTGGCATTCTGCTATGACTATACATTGAACAGGATTCTGAAGGCTCATCTCAAGGTGGATTCGCCGTACAATACCTATAAGCATGCAGGCCTGCCTCCTGCGCCTATCTGTTCGCCGGGCAAGGATGCGATGAATGCTGTTCTCAATCCTGCCGGCAGTAAGGATATCCTTTATTTCTGTGCCAGCCCGGATTTCAACGGCCGTCATCTTTTCGCGGCCACATATTCAGAACATCTCCGTAACGCCCGCGCCTTTCAGCGTGCCCTTACAGCCAGACTCAAAAATCGTTAATGCTCAGTCGGCCACGTATGGCGGCTTACCGAATCTTGCTCCTCAGACGAGAGATATCTTCGAAACCAGGTATTCGCGGAGTAGGCTCCAGCGGTAGTATGGGCCTGGACCAAGGGACGGGATGGAGATTTCGGACTCGTTGAAAAGAAATTTTACCAGCACTTCGCCCTTCTTGTTCCTGTAGAAGATCATCTGGAGGTTCGAGGCCATCGGCATTCCTTCGAATGAGTACCATTTTCCGTCGATGGATTTCGCCATCTTCTCTTCTTTTTCGAAGCCTGCCAGGCGCAGTAGGCTTAAGATCGGCCCCAGACCGGCATCGTGACCGAAACGAAGGTCCGCGCAGTGCCCGTTTCCGCCCATTGCGGCGTCGGCTTTCTCGACAATGTCCTTGAGGACTCTTGCGCCGATGAGGTCACGTGACCTGCCATTTTCGACCGACGCGTTCATTATCGTGTAGAACCTCACATTGTAATATGAAAAGATGCCGTAAATCTCCTCAGTCGTAAAATGGCGATAGATGTAAGGGTCTTGGATATCAAGACATTGACCTATACTGCCGGCATTCAGAAGCTCCGCGAAGAACTTTCGCGCGCCGCCATTCATATACTTTACCGCCTCGTCCGCATCAGTGGTCAATGCAGTCAGCAGCCTTGTCGGGTCCAGATTGGCATTGAGAACAGAGTCTCTCACAAACACCTCGCGCGCATTGTCTTGCGGAACACCCTCGTCATTGCACAGATACTTGGTGAACCGCTCACCGGCATCCATTGTAATCTCAAGAGACGGATTCTCCCGACCCAATTCCAGGCAGAAATTCGCCATGCTCTGGATACAGCGCGGCACGGCGGTCGCCACACAGTACACTTCCTGCCTGTCCTTCTGATTGAAAATCTCAGGACAACGTCTGTATAGACGCCCGGCAATATCCTGATGCTGCCTGGCACCTTTATGAGTAAGATAGCCTATCTGACCATCGTGGGCATCTGCGATTACCTGCATGTCACCCAGAACAGATTTTCCCTCATCAGTCAGCAGGTTGTGCGCATCCAAAGAGTCCAGAACAGCCATCGGAGACCTGAAAAAGTATTCGGCACAATGATACCTGCTGCCATGCCTTCCGTAATGACTGACATAAAAAGGCTTGAAGCCCTTCGGCGCGGGCGTGTCAATGATTTTGGACGGAGCCTCGTAATTATAAAGTAGAGGAGCGCTTCTCTCAGGCTTCTCCTGTAGGAGTCGCATCAGTTCCTGCTTGCTCTGCGCCGGCTGGGCCAATGCGCTTGTGCAGGAAAGAAAAACAATAAAAATGTGGCAAATTCGGTTCATAATCCGCAAAATTAGAAAAAACTATTGCAAATATAAAAATCTTGCCATATCTTTGCAGTGTACTAATAAACTCATACACTATGATACGAATTGGAAAATTAGGTTTCAGCTACGGACAAGTACCCGTGCTGAAAAACATAACCATGAACCTGGAGCCCGGGAAAATCTACGGACTCCTCGGTGAGAACGGAGTGGGCAAGACCACTCTGCTCACATTGCTTGCAGGACTGAAGAAACCATTGCAGGGAAACATTGACATTGACGGCTCGGCTCCCTACAGCCGCACACCGCAGGTGCTGGAAAATCAGTTCTACCTCGCTGACGAAATGCTGCCGGTTCCGATGAAAGCTGCTGAATATGCGCGGATTACGGGAGGATTCTGGCCGAATTACAAACAGGACACGTTCGAGGAAATAATGGAACTCTTCGAGAACACCTCGGACAAGAAGATGAACGAAATGTCCACCGGCCAGCTTAAGAAGACCTATATATCATTGGCCTTGGCACTTGGCTGCAAGTATCTGTTCCTGGACGAGCCTACCAACGGGCTCGACATCCCGTCCAAGGCGCAGTTCAGGAGCGCATTGATGAAATACACCGGTGAGGACTCCACGATAGTCATATCCACCCACCAGGTAAGGGACTTGGAGAACATTATTGACCCGATCATCATTCTTGACCGTCAGGATGTCCTGCTCAATGCCAGTCTCGAGGAGATTTCCCGCAAGCTGTATTTCGACTACGGCACGCAGCTCCATCCGGAATCGCTTTACAGTGAGCAGCTTCCGGGCGGCTTCATCCAGGTCTATCCGAATGCGGAAGGCGCTGACAGCAAGGTGAATATCGAGGCTCTTTTCAATGCGGTTCACCATAATAAAGAATTCATAAAAGGCCTGTTTGCCGAAACATTGTAACACATATCGCCATGAACAATACATTTTCATTCAGCCGTTTCGGCCGATTCTTCAAATATGACTTCAAGAGATGGACATCATCATACGGACTTACGCTCATGCTGATGTCGCTCGCCCCGGTTATCCTCTATGTGATAACTCTCTGTTACTCACTTATTTTCAGTCAGGAATGGGGAACGCCTGGTCTGACATTCAGAGTCTCCGTTTTCTGCTTCGTCGCAGTCGTGCTCTTCATAACATATCCTAAAAATGTTTACGGCTACATCACCGAAAAACGCGCAGGATCGATGCTGCTGATGATACCGGCTTCGACATTGGAGAAATTTCTGTCAATGATGTTGAATACATTGATAATCGTTCCTGCAATCTTCGTCGGAATATATCTTGCGGCTGACGGACTGATTTGCCTGTGTGACAGCAGTTGCGGCGGAACACTTGCAGCATCATTCACAGATGCATTGACCCGGATCGCTTCCTTCGCCTACACCACTGATTCCCCTATCAGGGTGAGCATGTTCTCGATCTACATGCAGTTCGCTTTCGCCATCCTGTTCTTCCTGCTCGGAGCATTGCTCTTCAAGAAGCATAAGATTCTCTATCCGATACTGATATTCATAGGGTTCAATATGGTTATGAGCATGCTTTTCGGACTGCTGTTCACGACCGGACTTATAGATATGGATACTTTGATGAAGTGGAGCCAACTGTTTGCAGGCAAATATCTTACGGATCCGGATTTCATCTCCTGGGCAGTGCCTTTCGCCAATGTGGCAGCGACGCTTTGGGATATCCTGGTAGTCTCTGCATTTGCTTGCGCCGTGTTCTTCAGACTGAAAACGATAAAACATTAGTATTATGGAATTTGATGTGAACAGACCGATATATCTTCAGATTTACGACACGATTTGCGACCAGGTGCTTTCAGGAGCGCTTGTCCCGGACGGCCGTATCCCGTCAGTGAGGGAGTACGGGGCCCAGCTCGGCGTGAATCCGAACACGATAATGCGTACATACGAGAAACTGACGACGGACGGAATAATCTACAACAAGCGCGGACTCGGCTTCTTTATCTCGCAGGACGCCAGGGAAAAGGTCCTGGAATACAAGAAAACAGAATTTGTCAATGAAACAGTGCCCAAAATCCGCAGACAGCTCCAGCTTCTCGGATTCGGCCCGGAAATTTTTAATTAAGTCAATGATTATGAAAGCATTAAAATACATTTCGGCCATAATGCTGGTCGCTCTCGCAGCCACATCCTGCGTCATACGTTTCGACAAGGACAAAATGCTCAAGGCATTGGAGGATCATAAAAAATTCATTGAAGACTACTCCATGTTTGTGAAGGATTCTACGCAGTCGGCGGAGGACAATGTCGAGGACAGCGTCGCGGTGCGTTGGCAGGATGACACGGTCAGCGTAATGAAGGCGGAATGATTTTCTGAAAAATTCGGGACAATGTGATGCAAGATTCTGAGAAATGTGTATTTAAGAGAGTGGAAGACAAAACTAAAAGATACAATATTATGAAAAACAGAGTTTTAGCATTTATCTCAGCAACATTGGCAGTGGTCGCATCAGCGTCCTGCACCAAGAACGACTACCCGTCATATGATGAGATAGTCCCGAATGCAGTAGTTACGGTCAAGCCGGAAGGTGAGGGCAGCGGCTTTTATCTTCAGCTCGACGACAATACCATCATCAAGCCGGTAAACAATCCGAGACTTCCATTTGAACTCAAGGAGACCAGGGCATTCATAAACTACAAGGTGGTTTCAGAGGAAAAAGGTGTCCAGATGGGCCATGTGAACTGGATTACAGAACTTTACACTAAGCAGACAGTCGAGAGCAAAGGCAAGGACGAGGACAAGGCAGAGTACGGAAGCGACCCTGTGGAACTGGTGAACGCGTTCCCTACCGTATGCGAGGACGGATACCTGACCCTCAGATTCAGAACATTGTGGGGCAGATTCTCCAACGTGAAGCATAAAGTGAACCTTGTGACAGGTGTGGACGAGTCTGATCCGTATCTGGTAGAGTTCAGGCACGACAAATGCGGCGATGTCAATGAAGTCGTTTCTGACGGCTACGTGGCATTCCGCCTGGACAAACTGCCTGATACCGAGGGCAAGACAGTGAAACTCAGAGTGAGATTTACCGCTTCTTCAGGCGAAACCAAAATCGCGACATTCGACTACAAGACGAGGAAGTAAAACATTGTCGAGTAGCATTGTCCCGCAAAAGTAATTGATGGCAAAGGAATTGCAGCGGTGGCAGTCATGAAGTTCAATTTAGGTACAAGCAGCGAAAAGAAACTTGTCAATGATATCCGGAAAAGGGACAATGCGGCTATAAAGAAGCTGTATGACACTTGGTCCGGATACCTTTTCGCGTTGTGCCGGAGGTATATCTCGGACAAGGACATTGCCGAGGATATCCTGCAGGAGAGTTTCATGAAGATCATATCTTCCGTAGGCAGTTTCGAGTGGAAAGGGGAGGGCTCCCTTAAGGCGTGGATGAGCCGGATTACGGTCAATGAGGCTCTGCAGTATCTGCGCAAGCAGAAGAAATGCAGTTTTGTGGAATACACCGACAATCTTCCGGATACGGATGATGCTCCGGCCCCGGATGTCAGCCTGATTCCGCAACAGGTCATAATGGACAAGATCCGTGGGCTTTCGGACGGTTACAGGACCATATTCAACCTTTATGTGTTCGAGGGGAAATCTCATAAGGAAATAGCTGATATGCTGGGCATTACGGAGAGCACTTCGGCGTCCCAGTATCATCGGGCGAGGAAAATTCTCGCAAAGGAACTCACCGAATACATGAAGCGTGAATCATAAGAATTATAAGATGGTATGAAACAGGATTGGACAGATACATTGAAACAGAAGATGGCGGGCTACGAAGAGCGGCCGTCGGATGAATTGTGGGCTGCGCTGAGCGAAAGGGCCGGACTGCAGGAAAGCCGCAGGAAGGTCATCCCTGTCTGGTTCTGGGGGCTCTCCGCCGCCGCTGCGCTGATGGCGGGAATCTTCGTCGTTACTAAGGTCAATGACAAGAGTGTCAATAATTTAGGCGGCATTACTGCGGATGTGGCAGTGTCCGAAACTGTAGTGGCAGATGAGGCGGTCGGAAGAAAGCAAGAGGCTGCGAAAGTAGGGATAAAGCAGGTGGTGAAGTCGAGAAAAGTCAAGTCGGCACTGATAGCGGAAGCTGTTCCGGTCGAGAGCAGAGTTGGCGCAGGTGTGGTCGAGGACTCGGCGGAAAGTGCGGAAACTTCAGTATCTGAAAATAAAGATGTAAATACAGTGTCGTCTGAGAACCGCGTATCCGCTGTCTCTGAGGATGTTACCGCAGTGAATGCCGAAGAGCATGCGGCGATGTCCTGGGACGAATACCTGAAGGAGACTCCATCAGAAAAAGCCAGGGCGAGGCGCTCAGGCGGATTCTCAGCAGGAATAGTGGCGGGCGGCGCAGTCGGAGGCAATACGTTCGGGAGCAAACCTACAGCCATGGTCATGGGGGCAAACCCGTTGGCCGCAGGCGTAACCAAAACCGACTGGATAGACAAGGACTCCAAGGCCTCGGCCATCGTTTACAATCAGCCGGAAGTCCAGGAGGAGTACTCTCATAAAATCCCTGTAAAAGTCGGATTGACAGCGAGATACAATATTACCGGCAGACTCGGGGTGGAAACTGGATTGACTTATTCCATCCTCTCCTCCTCAGTCAAGACCGGCAATAGCGAAACTGGAAAAAACTGGAGCACAGGCAGTCAGACCCTCCATTACATCGGCATTCCGCTGAACATTTCCTTCAACATCCTGAATTCCCGTTATGTCAATATTTATGTCACCGGCGGCGGCATGATGGAAAAATCCATTTCCGGCAGCATCAAGACAGACGAATACGTGGACGGGAAATTCGCCCGGACATTGACGGCAAAAATATCGCCCAAAGGTCTGCAGTGGTCGGTCAACGCGGCAGCAGGCGTTCAGGCGAATATTCTTCCTCAACTCGGCTTCTTCGTCGAGCCCGGAGTAAGCCATCATTTCAAGAACGGCTCCCGAGTCCGCTCCATCTACACGGACAAACCCACCGATTTCTCATTGGGCTTCGGACTGCGCTATTCATTCGGAAAATAAAATATGGTGCTTTGTCGGTGAACGATAAAGCACCATAATTGTCTGTTATCCAGTTTAGAAGGAGAATGACACGCCTACGCCTGCCACGATGCTGGTGCGGTAGAAATCATCCTGTCCTGTGATTGCAAGATTCTCCGGAGTCAGTTTTCCGGTGATTTCCGGTGAAAGCGGCAACTGTGATACAACAGGAGCGAGCTTTCTGTAGATCAGCTCCCCGTTTGCGCCATAATCCTTCTGCTCCTTGGTGAAGTGCAGGAAGAATGTCTTATACACACCGAGGTCGATATTGATCCGGCTGTTTACGTGGAACTGCGCTCCAATACCGCCGGAAATCGAACTTGTCGAGTAGCTCATGTCCGAGATGAAACGTGCGTCATTGCCGAATCCGAAGGTATTGCTGTTGGCGCCGATACTGAGAGTCAGCAGCTTGCATACATCATACTCCATACCGCCGAGAATCTCGAATGAGTTGTGCTTCAGATAGTTCTGCTTGTCATTGAGACCTGTTTCATTGTTGTACTGCTTGGACTGCTTGTCGAAATAGTAGTTGAAACCGAGAGCCACTCTGAAATTCGGTTTTACGGAATACTGTGCACCGAGGTTGAGGTTGCCCGGAATGTCCGCGGCGATCTGTTTGCCGTCATCGAACTGCGAAATTCCTGTGCTGTTCTCTTTAGTGGTATTGTCCAGACGTACCTTGGTGTTGAACTCGTAACGTGCTGAGAAATTGAACTTTCCTGTCTTGTAATCCACGGAAATGATAGGTGTCCAGGCGATGTCTTTCTGATGCGCGTCCAGAGCCTTGTCACTTACGAGTTGTGATGCCATAGGAGCGATCTGGTCAGCCGGCACCTTGCCTCCTGTCAATGAAGAGATGGCGCTTGCCAGAACTGCAGCTGCAGGCATCATCTGTCCTCCGGCAGGCTGAAGACGGATGTTCTTGAGGCTGCCCACATAGTAGTTGGAAAGGTAATTCATTCTGACACCGGCAGATACGCTCCAGTTTTTGTTGATTCTGTAACCGAAGTTGAGCTGTCCGGCGAAGTTGTACTGCTCACCGGTAAGATTGATGTCAGCGTCGTATGCCGTTACGGCAGTGGCACCAGCCAGGGTGTTGATCAATGCAGGTATCATTGCCACAGGCGCTTCAAAAGAGCCGAGTCCCTGGTCATATTTTGCCTTTCCGCCGCCGGAAATCACTCCGAAATGGAATGAACCGAACCAGTTGTTGTGCTTATAGACGAGGTCCAGATGCGGCAGCGCAGGCACAAATGACTTTCCGGTATATTTCTTATAGCCTCTTCCTTCATTGTCAATGCCGTATTTAAGCGGCTCGTAAGTGGATGTGGTATATCTTCTCTGAAGAGCGGTCTGCACATCCAGTGCAATGTGCCATCCGTTTTCCATGAAACCGATACCGGCAGGGTTGAAATAAGCGCCCTGTACGCCTATGACTGCATTCTGGGCAGGATTCCTCAGATATGCTACATTCTGATTCGAATTTGTGACGTAGCCTCCGGCATAAGCGGAAACGGCAGCGATGCCAAGTGCTACGGTCAGGATTAGTTTCTTGTACATTTTGTCGTATTTTTTGGTATAAACGGCGACAAAATTAAATTAATGCACCAAAAATATAAAGAAATTCGACTAAAAGACAAAAGATAACGTTTTGGTAACTTCCACATTTTCCTTATAGGCAAAAATATTATTGCTATCTTCGCAATTTGGACGTGGCACTGTGCGTCACGGATTAGATAACCAGATAAGCATTTCGATAACTGCTCAAATCTGATAACATTGATATATAATATGAAACTGAAACCGACATTGGCCTTTATGGCTCTTGCTTTGGCGAGTCTCTCATGCTGCAAGAACAGCATTGATTATGTGGAATCCCCTGTGGATTATGTGAGTACGCTGGTGGGAACGGAATCCACCTATGAACTTTCAGCCGGAAACACGTATCCTGCAGTGGCAATGCCGTGGGGAATGAACTTCTGGACGCCTCAGACCGGGAAAAACGGCGACGGCTGGACCTATAAATATACTGCCACGAAGATGCGCGGCCTGAAGCAGACCCATCAGCCGAGCCCTTGGATCAATGATTATGGCGCATTCTCGATAATGCCTGTTACTACCGGGCCGGTTTTCGACGAGAATGAACGTGAAAGCTGGTTCTCCCACAAGTCGGAGGTGGCTACTCCTTATTATTATAAGGTGTATCTCGCTGAGCATGACGTGGTTGCTGAGATTTCGCCTTCTGAGCGTGCAGCAGCGGTCCGCCTCACATATCCGGAAAAGGAAATGTCCTATCTGGTGGTGGACGGCTACGCAGGCGGCTCATTCGTGAAGGTCATACCGGAAGAGAACAAGATCGTGGGATATGTCACCAACAACCACGGCGGTGTGCCGGACAATTTCAGGAACTGGTTCGTAATTGTTTCCGATACGCCTTTTGAAATGACGCAAGTCATTGACGGAAATAAAGTTACGGGAAAGAATGAAGTCGAGGCGGATCATGCATTGGCACTGGTCGGTTTCAAGACGGGCAGAGGCCAGCAGGTGAATCTCCGCGTGGCATCGTCGTTCATCAGCATTGACCAGGCTCAGATCAATCTGCGCGAAATCGACGGCCGCTCCTTCGATGATGTGAAGACCGCGTGCCGCGACAGCTGGAACTCCGCACTCGGCCGCATCTCGGTCAGCGACAGCAACATTGACCATCTCCGCACATTCTATTCTTGCCTGTACCGGTCTCTGCTGTTCCCGCGCGACCTTTCTGAGGTCAATGCAGAGGGTACAAGGGTGCATTACAGCCCGTACAATGGCGAGGTGCTCCCTGGATACATGACGACCGATACCGGTTTCTGGGATACTTTCAGAAGCCTTTTCCCGCTGATGAATCTCGTCTATCCGGAGCAGAGCGTGAAGGTGCAGGAGGGTCTTGTCAATGCTTATCTGGAGAGCGGGTTCCTGCCTGAGTGGGCGAGCCCTGGACACCGCGGCTGTATGGTGGGCAACAATTCGGCTTCTGTGGTGGCTGATGCCTACATCGACGGTATCCGTGGATATGATGTGGAGAAACTGTGGGAAGCCGTGACTTCAGGCGCTCACAAAGTGCATCCTGAGGTGAGTTCTACGGGACGCCTTGGCTGGGAATACTACGACCGTCTCGGCTATGTCCCTTGCAATGTCGGAATCAATGAGAATGCTGCCCGGACGCTGGAGTATGCCTACAACGACTGGTGTATCTGGCAGTTGGGCAAGCAGTTGGGCAAGTCAGACGAAGAACTTGAGCCGTATCGCAAGGCGGCATTGAACTATAAGAATCTGTTCAATCCGAAGTACAACCTGATGGTGGGCCGTAATGAGGACGGTTCGTTTTCGGAGCCGTTCAGCCCGCTCAAATGGGGTGGTGATTTCACGGAAGGCAACAGTCTGCACTATACATGGTCTGTATTTCATGATGTGCAGGGGCTAATCGACCTGATGGGCGGCGATGAGGATTTCGGACATATGATGGATTCGGTTTTCAATATCCCGCCTATCTTTGATGACAGTTATTACGGTTTCCCGATTCACGAAATCAGGGAAATGCAGGTGATGAATATGGGCAATTATGCGCACGGTAACCAGCCTATCCAGCATTTCATATATCTGTATGACTGGTGCGGTCAGGCATGGAAGGCCCAGGCCCGCGTGCGTGAAGTGATGGAGAAATTCTACACCGCAGCGCCTGACGGGTATTGCGGCGATGAGGACAATGGCCAGACTTCTGCCTGGTATGTGTTCTCGGCGATGGGATTCTATCCTGTCTGCCCGGCGTCCGGCCAATTCGCTGTCGGCACTCCTCTGTTCAAGAGCGTGAAGGTTACTCGCCCTGACGGTAAAGTGTTCATTGTCAATGCTCCGGACAATTCTTCCGAGAATTTCTATGTCAGGTCAATGAAGGTGAACGGCAAGAGCGCGGACCGTACGTTCCTGACTTTCGACGAACTTTCAGCTGGAGCGGTTATAGACTTTTCAATGTCGTCCGAGCCTGACAAGTCACGTTGCACTTCATCGGTGTCACGCCCGTATTCGTTCAGCAGGCAATAGTGAATCTGCTTGAGCCGGTGTTAAAAATAGTATGATAATTACATAGGAGAGACAGGACAATGAGGCTTGTAATTCAGAGAGTCAGGGAAGCGTCAGTCACCATTGAAGGAGAAGTGGTCAGCTCTATCGGAGCGGGACTGTTCATCCTTGTCGGGGTGGAAACCGGTGATACTGAGGCTGATATGGAGTGGCTTGTATCGAAGACTGCGGCAATGCGGATTTTCGATGACGAGAACGGCGTTATGAACAGAAGCGTGGTGGATGTGGATGGTGAACTTCTGGCGGTTTCGCAGTTTACGCTGACTGCCTCCACGAAGAAGGGCAACCGTCCCTCCTATATCCGAGCCGCTGCCCACGAACTTGCGGTTCCGCTCTACGAGAAATACTGCAAACGCCTTTCCGAGGTCGCCGGAAGACCTGTTCTGAAAGGCGTGTTCGGTGCCGACATGAAGTGTGCCCTTGTCAATGACGGCCCTGTCACCATCATCATCGACTCCAGAATCCGTGAGTGACCTGCAATAGTCCGGATGATCATTACTTTGTCCACATGCCGGCTCCGTCCCAGTAGTCCTTGAACTCTATGGTTTTGACGGTCTTCTTCGAGGTGAATACATGTTTTCTTACAGGGGTGTACCATTCGGCTTTCACATATACTGTCTTGCCGGTATATCTGTCCACGATAGGCAGGAATTCCCACATGCCGCCGATGCGCGGACCTGTAACCCACACTCTTTCACCCGGAGCGTAAGTCTGGAAGGTCGAGTATCCTTCGGACGGGCCTGTGTAAACGCAACCTTTAAAGTCGCGTCCTTCTCCTTCTCCCCATGCTCTCACCTGATACCAGCCTAGCTGATGTGCATGTGTGCATTTTTCCGCCACGTCGATAGCCTGCTCGATGGAGCAGATTTCCTTAGGGCAGATGGTTGTGGCCGTCTTGCCTTTAACCAGTCCCAGTGCCTCCATGAAACTCATTGCCTCTTCTGCGGCCGGGCTGATATCTTTCTTGTCAATGTATTTGTCCAGTCCATTATCGAATTCAGTGTAGGCGTAGGCACCCTGGCTTTCGATGTAACGCAATGACTTGTAGAGGATTGCTGCCACATCCTGACGGGTGGCATTGGAATTGACGGATACGGATGCTGACGGGATGCAGTCGATTCCGAGGACGGCGCATTTCGCCGCGAACTTGTCGCCGGTCTGTTTCTTGCCGAGTTTGATTTCGTGTCCGATGAGTTCCTCTGCCAGACGGATTGCGAGCGATCTTACCTGAAGCAATGTCGCCTGTGCAGTATAGTCGTTTCCGAGAATCATGTCGTCCAGGAGATTGTCGCACAATGCGAAGTTTACGGAACTCTGGAACGCGGCGCTCATCTTGGCGTCTGACTTGTACGGAAGGATGAACGTTCCCGGTTGCGTTGTAGTGGTAAGTCTTGCCTCAGTTTCGAAACTTTCTGCCTGCTCGGCCATGGCCTTTCTGAAATCTTCATAACCCATTTCAGTTCCGGTCGCTTTCCATGCGACTTTCGTAAAGTGCTTCTGGTCATATCCTTCTGACATGCCGCACCAGATGCAGCTGTACCACCATACGTGCTGTCCGGCGGAGTTTTTGCCTATATATGCCTGGTCATTGGCCAGAGGCTGTTCGAATATGTGCAGCGGATAATCAAAGTCCGAATATTTTATCTCGAAAGTATGGGCAGGGTTATGCTCGCATTTTCCGCAGTATTTGCATGAATAATAGTACGACGTGAAATTCTTACATGAATAATCCTTGTAAATGTTGTCAGGGGAAGCTACTTTTTCCGTGAATACATGATGCGTGCAGAAAGGTTTTGCGGCATCGGCTCCGGCTTTCTGAGCAGAGAATACGTCACCCTGATATGTCTTTATCGTGAACAATATAGGGTATGACCAAGTTTTCCAGGAAACCATTTTCATTACATTGTCGGCTTCCGATTCCGGAATGAATATAGTTGCCCTTTTATTCTGGCACAGGTAGCTGTTGTACGGGTGGTAAATACTTGTTGAAAAATCCCTGTCACCCTGATAGATATTACAGATGGTCCTGATGAACTTCTGTACGTCCACTTTCTGGCTCAGCCATACTTCGCGGATATTGTAAGTTCCTTGTATGGAGTTGTTTACGTCGCCTGCTGCGCAATCTTGGATGAAATCATTGTCAGTATCTACTATAATCTTTGTCACGCGCATGGTCTTTTGTCCCTTGAATTCTCCTTCAATGTTGGCATAGAATCGCGGGGTATACGAATCGTTGATGACAATCAGCGGCCAAGGATTGATATCAGGGCTGAGAGCATTGGCCTCATCGATGGAGTAGGCCTTGCGGGATCTGCGGTAAGAGTCTTTGTTCAGTTCATAATCTGATTTCATGTTCAGCGCGGCTTCTCTGTCAGATCCGGCCCCGCCTTCTCCTACGAAAACCCTCGTCTCTATATCTATGAAATATGGGGCGCTTGGCTTCACTTTCGCCTCTTTTCCATTTACGGTAATCTTAATCCTGCTGCCGTCGATACCATAGTCATTGTTCTTGAAATAATAATCTGTCTGGTATTTTCCGCTCGGATTTATCATCACCTTGAATACGGCTTTATACTCGAATCCGCTCTTGAACAGCATCTCGCCGCTGTCTTTCTCCACGAAATCGCCGATATAATCCGCTTCCATAAGCTGGATATCTCCGGTAGGGGCAAGGTCGCCATATTCGGTGGTCGCCGAAGTCGGCTGAACCTCCCGCGCGTCCCAAAGGTCCGTTCCCGGTTTCGGGACAGGAATGACCAGGTCAATGCTTTTGATTTTCGGTTTGTCTTGGGCCAATGCCGTCAGCGGCAGTAAGATGGCCGCCATTGACAACATTGTCATAATCACATATTTAGCTGTATCTTTCATGATCATGAGGATTCGTTTTTATTCGGTATCAACAAATTCAAGACCTGCAGGATAGACATACTGGTTGTTCTCCCATTTGACCTGCATGTAAGGACAGGTCATCATGTCCGGGTAAATTTCCATAAGGAAGTCATCCTTCAGTTTGGAATTCAATTTCAAGTTCTTGAGGCTCTTGCAATTGTCGAATGTGAATTCTCCGATTTCCAATACGTGGGAAAGGTCGAGAGAAACCACACCGCTGTCGGAAAATACGTGACTGCCGACTTTGGTTACACTGGCAGGAATGTTTATGGTAGTGAGTTTGGTGCAGTTCTCGAATGTTCCGTCTTTGATTTCCGTAAGGTTCTCAGGCAGAGTCACGCTCGTGAGATTTGTACAGCCGCTGAACATCTCATAACTTGTAAGTCCCACATACCGGGGAAGTTTGATGCTCTGGAGGCTGGTGCAGTTCTGGAAACATCCATGCAGTTCATCTATCTTGTCGCTCTCGAAAACGACTTTCTTCAGATTCTTGCAACCATAAAAGGCTGAACCCTGAATGATTCTCACCGATGCCGGAATCACTATCTCGCTGATGTTGGTCTCCCGGAGTGCGGCGTTAGGTATTTCTGTCAATGTTGACGGCAGTTTGATGGATTTTATAGGTTTACCCCAGAAAATATCACCGCGCATTTCCGTGACAGGGATTCTCTTGCCTTTGTAGTTGATATAGTCAGGCATGACGATGTCCTTGCCTGCGACAGCGGTGTTCACGGCCTCGGATGCGAAGGCGAAACCCTTACTTGCGTGGACTACATAGATGATTCCGCCGATATCCACGTGTGCTCCGGAAGCGTTCTCGCTTACGATGGTTCCGCTCTGGCTTGATCCCGAAGTGGAGATGCTTTGTTTTACAGGTTTCGGATCCCATTTGGTCATAGTTACCTTGGTAGCGTTCTCATATCCGCCATGTTTCTGGAAATACTCCTTTGTCTCGTCATTGATGAGACCTTTGACAGTAAAAAACGGTGATATTGAACTCTTTATGAGAGTCTTATACTTATCGCCCTCGAGAATGGACGCGATCTTGTCGTGCAATCCGTTTATTACCCATTGAGGAGATTCGCTGTCGTACTCGCTTCTGACTTCTGCCATCAATTCTACAAGTTTGTTCAACTCGTTGGCACGTGCATAGAGCTCTCCTTCCACATTTTCATATCGCGCATGTGCCGGAGTAAGAGTCTTGAAATATCCGTTCTTGAAGCAATCATCCAGCAGGAGGAACTCATCCACCAGACTCTTATTGTTCAAGTTGAAGATGTTTGGCTGTTTTCCGGACCAGTTCACCTGGGCATCAGGGCTCTGGGGCGGCATGCTTGGTTTTACCGTAAGTGTTCCGTATGCTGCCTCTACAGGATATCCGAGCGGAGCGAAAAGTGCCGTGTGCTCATTTGGAAGTTTCACGGTCGGTTTCTCATCTTCCATTTCAGGAACATTTCCCATCATTGCATCGTACTGTTTCTGAAGAGCTTTGTCCCTGTCGGACGTCTTGCTTGCGGCAGATTTCTGTGTAGTCGGCTTGCTGGTGGTCGGCTTGCTGCCGGTCGTCTGGTTCTTGACAGACTGGGTCGTCTTTACGATTTGTTTGCCGATTTTGTCTCCGATGCTCTTGAGGCCGTCCTTAAATGACTGGGCATCAGCGCATGGCATGCTCGCGAGAAATGCCGTGCAGATGATTAGAATGTTTCTGGTTTTCATGTGTAATGATTATTAATCTTCTAAGTTCACCAACGAATCCTCAAATCTACGAAAAAAATCGGAACTACTCTACTATAACAATGAAAATCTGATGCTTGCCAGTCTGGCATCGAACAGAAGACAAACGGCATTCAGGCTGCGGGCGGATTTACTTGCCTGTCCGCCAACGCTCGATTTCCTCAAGGGACTTACCGGTCGTCTCCGGGACGAGTTTCCACATGATGAGAAGATATGGAATGCACATCAGGGCAAAGAGGAAGAAGGTGCCGGCAGGGGCGAACGGAGGCACATTGGCAAGAAGCCATGGAGTGAGCTGACCGATAAGGTAGGTGCCGACCCAGAGGGCAAGTCCGGCGATGGACATCGCGATGCCGCGGACATTGTTCGGATACATCTCCGAGAGGAGGACGAAAACGACGGCACTAATGGAAATCGCGCCCTTGGTCTTGCGGCTGATTTCGGTACTGATGTACCAGCCTCCGAAGCTGTCGTACTTCTCGCCATACATCTTCCACACCTCGTCAATGACATGTATAGAATCTCCTAATTTTGCCTTGGAAAAATGTTCTGGCTTAAGGATGCAGGAAGGGAAGATTATTTCAACTCTGTCATCTCCGCCACCTTGGACCAGTAGTAAAAAGCCTCAGGGCGGCTCTTGCGTAGTTTTTGAATCTTTCGTGGCAGATTGTCAATAGGGATATCCATAACGTCCACCTTCGGGCTGAATTTCTCGATCTTGGTTACACCGCGTTCGAAACAGGTCGTGAGGTAGGCTGCCTTTGCAGAATCATCAGTGGCATTCTCGATGTAGTAGCTCTGCTGGTACATATAGGATTCCAAACGGCGGATTCCTCCTTGGAGTCGAGTGAATTCTTCCTTAGAAATATCCCCTCGGGTAGAAATGTTTATGGCAGTCTGCCGGACATCCTCGTAATAACGGTCAATCTGACCTTCCATACCACGATAGCCGAGTTCAACATCTGCCACCTTCCGGAATGCCGCATAGGTATCAGTAAAATCATCGACCACGTCAAACAAGCGGCTGATGTCGAACAGCTGCTTCATTATGTCCAAAGAGCAATCCCTGACGCCCTTGAAATATGGGATGCCGATGGAGTTCGGGCCGAAAGCTGTTATCTTGTCGCCAAGGATGTCTTCCTTCGTGGGCACGTTTACCATCAGGGGTGTCCCCTCTTGCTTAAGGAAAGGCAAGTCAATAGGGACGGCAATGGTGTGGGTGTAAGGGCTATCTTCGTACAGGACATCCAGCCGGATGAAAGCATCGTTGGAATTCGGATTGGAAAAGGCCACTTCATAAAAGACCTTTGAGTGGCTTGCCGGAAGTTTCTTCCCGGCGTGCTCCGTGCGGACCGGAATTGCGCGAAGGAAACCGTGCTTTTCCAAGTCATTGAGATACTGAAGGATATAGGTATCGGGCGGACAGATTACATCCACGTCTATGGACAGACGGTTCAGATTGTCTTTGAGCAACAGAAGGATTGAACTGCCACCCTTGAATGTCAGAGGCGCGCCGGCGTCCACAAGTGTCTCCAGCAAGGCAAAGGCGCGGATGACCTTCTCCAGTAGTTCTTTGTCCTGATAGCTATATTGCTGGGCAACGCCCTCTATCCATTCCTTTGAAAAAGATTCAGTCGAAATCATTTACGCTTTCCTCCCATATTTTCTTTATTTCCTCTGCAGCGCTTCTGCGTGCTGCATACCGGAGCATTTTTGACGTATTGATGGAATAACGGTGAGCATTGTGCATGATGTGCCAGTATTCAGAACCATGGAGATAGAAGAAGTCTGGGTCGCAATACATATCGACCAGAAACTTCTCCAACGTCGGAATCTGTACTTCGCCGATAGTTTGCAGCGGTGCTTCGGTTACGAGATTCTTGACAATGATCGGAGCATCGCCAAGGTCCACATACTTATACATTTCCGTTTTGTCCGGGCGATGGAACGTGGTCAGACCCCGGTCTTGAAGTTTATGGAAGACTGCCTCTGAAACGTCTTTCTCCACTTCCAGATAGATGGCTTGGTTGTTGGCCAAGTGGTGCATAAGAGGTGATATCCATTGCCCTTCATACACGCACATACTAATCAACGGGAACTCCTGCTTCATCAAATGATATAGCCAGGAAGCCTTCTCGCCCGTTTTAGGTGTGAAATGGTTCTTCTTTGCTATGCTACCATAAACGCCCCTTCCAGTCCTTTCCAACTTGCCCTGTTCAACCAACTTTGCCAGATAGGCATTCAAGACCGCCCGGCTCATCGGATAGATGCTTTGAGCTTCTTCCAACAAGTCGGATGCCCGGAAAGATTCATTCCTTGCGGCAAAATCTGTTATGTATTCAATGACTCCGGCCATAGCAGTATTAAATCACCACAAATATACTATTTTAGGCAAAATCTACAAAAATTGCCGAAAATAATATTGCTTTAGTACCTTCACGAATGTCTTCGGCAGGCAGATATAGAGTGTTCAGTGCTGGACGAGACAACAGGCGGCGGGGTCCCACCTCATCCCATTCCGAACTGAGAAGTTAAGCCCGGCCGCGCCGATGGTACTGCACTACCATGTGGGAGAGTAGGTCGTCGCCACGCTTAGGAGTCCTTCGATTACAGCAATGCAATCGGAGGATTATGCAATATTTTGCCTATATTTGAGGCTGTATCAAGAAAGAATGCAATGGCTGATGTGCAGAAGAACGAGATAGTCCGTTTCCGAGATGGGGATCGAGTGGCCTTTGAGGCGCTTTACCAGAGGTATTGGCGTAAAGTGCTTTCTTTCACGCGACTGTACATCAAGGACTCTTATGAACAAGAAGAAGTCGTGCAGCAGGTGTTCATCAGACTATGGGAGAACCGGACAAAGGTCGATGCTGGCAAAGACTTTGACGGATTCCTTTTCATTGTCACACGCAATCTCATATTCAACCGTGCGCGGCATTCCTTTACTGCCGAATCGCTTGCCGACTTCATCGACGGAGCCGGCCCGGAGTTTTATCATGACATAGAGGGAGGTATTGATGCCGGATTTCTTCGTGAGGCCGTTGATCGACTTGTCACGGAATTGCCGCCGAGGCAGAGAGAGGCCTTTGTTCTAAGCCGGCGTGACGGAATGTCCATAAGGGAGATTGCCGGAGTTATGGGAATAACAGAGAAGGGCGTGCAACGCAATATAAACCTCGCCCTAAAGTTTCTTAAGACTAACCTGCCTCTCTTCCTCATATTCATAAATCTTTAATTTTTTTGAAAACTGCTGTTCCGATGTGGTGCAGCACTTTCTTTTTGTGTATTTATGTCTGTTTAGAACATCTGTATCAACTTCTTGATAGACATAATATGGATTTCGACGAATACACAAGAAAGCAATGGAACTCCGCTACTGTGGAAAACTCTGCTGACGAGGCTATCGGCAAGCGGGTGTGGAAGAATATTGACAGGCGTCTATTCCGTTACCGGACAATATGGAAATGGCTTGCCGGTGCTATGGCGACGGCAGCCTGTCTCACTGCCTTTGGAATGTTCCTCTGGTCGGACAGAGATGCCGCGCAGAAAGAACTTGTCCCACAGCAGATTGTCTATTTGGCTGAGGCGAACGACTGTCTGGAGCTTCCTGACGGCTCACGTGTCTGGCTTGATGCCGGCAGTTCGGTCTCCTATCCGGAGGACATGACGAATTCTCGCGTTGTCTCACTCTCCGGAAATGCTGTATTTGATGTGACTAAGAAGGAAAGTGGACAGAACTTCATCGTCAAGTTGAACGATTCTTACATCGAAGTGAAGGGCACCTCATTCTCCGTGAACTGGAGTGGGGACGACATCGTTTATGTTACGCTTTATTCTGGTGCCGTTGATTTCGTCGCGGAGACAACCGGGCAGAAAGTCTCTCTCACTCCGTCAAACCGTCTTGCCTTCAGTCCGGAGTCTTCTACAATCAGCATGGCACCGTTTTTCAATGGGATTTCATGGAAAGACGGAAACTATATCATAGAGAACGCATCGCTTGGAGACATTGTCGAATTTATCCGCTGGAACTGGTCAATTAATGTCACAACGGAACCATCAATCGGGAACGGGCAGCGGGTAAACGGCAAAATAATGCACTCAGAGACACCGGGAAGTGTGCTGGACAAACTCTGTTTCATGCTCGATCTTGATTATGACAAGAGCGGGGATAACTACCTGATTCATAAATAATCCAATATATTATTACTGATAACCTCAAAATTATGACAGTAAAATCAAACCACATCCGCGTCCTCAGGGCGCTGGCTGTTGCCATTCTATCGTTTGCCTCGTGCCTTGTGACATCGGCACAGGTAAGTCTGCGAGGACAAATGACGGTGGAACAGGCAATCTTACAGATTCAGAAGGAGACTGACTATTCTTTCTTTTACAATTCTACTGACCTTGCAGGAATTGGAAGCCGGAATATTAATGTCTCCGGAGCGATAGAGACGGTTCTTGAAAGTCTCTTTACTGGAACAGCAATCACATGGCGTGTCCAGGACAAGGAAATCGTGCTCAAGAAAAATTTCGGCGAGCAGAAGAAAGACGATGACAAACGCTCGGTGAAGGGAATTGTTATTGATGAAGTGGACAGGACGCCGCTCATCGGGGCAACGGTTCTTGTCAAGGGCTCCGAAAATGTCGCAATCACGGACATTGACGGAAAGTTCACTATTGACGGCTGTGACAACCGCACGGTCCTTGACGTTTCGTATGTCGGTTATCAGCCACGCGAATTCCGTGTCGGAAACCTCGGAGAGCTTGAGATTACTCTTACTTCAGCCAATGAACTTGAAGGAGTCGTAGTCGTTGGCGCCGGAACGCAGAAGAAGGTCTCCGTGACAGGTTCAATCGTCGCTATAAAGGGTGATGCTCTCAAGGCACCGTCCTCCTCCTTGACTAACAACCTCGCCGGGAAACTCTCAGGAGTCATAGCCGTCACCAATAGTGGTGAACCTGGTTCTTCCTCGCAGTTCTACATACGTGGCATAAGCACATTCGGAGGTCGCTCCACGCCGCTAATACTTCTCGACGGCGTGGAAATCTCGGCCGGAGACCTCGACAACCTGCCGGCCGAGTCGATTGAGAACTTCTCCATTCTCAAGGATGCTTCGGCCACGGCGATTTACGGCGCGAGGGGAGCGAATGGAGTCATGATAATCACGACAAAGTCTGGAAAGGAAAACACAAAGGCGAAGGTTAACGCTTCCGTCGAGCAATCTTTCCTCCAACCTGTGGGAGTGGTGGAATATGCCGATGGACCGACTTACATGAAAACCTACAATGAGGCGCTCTTGAGCCGAAATCAGTCGGCTACGCCTCGTTACAGCGAGGCGCAGATTGCCAACACCGCAAGCGGAATAAACCCGTATGTCTATCCGAATGTCGATTGGTATGACCTGATGTTCAAGAAGTTCACGATGAGCCAGAGGGCGAATGTCAACATTTCTGGCGGCGGTTCAGCGCTGACATATTACATGAGCCTTCAGATGAACCATGACGGTGGACTACTCAACACGCCGAAGGCATATTCCTATGACAACAACTACAACCGATGGGCATACACATTCCAGAACAATATCGGCTACAAGATTACGCAATATACGAAGATTGACCTGAGGATGAACGCGCAGATTTCAAACATGAAGTCTCCGAACGTCAACTCCAGTGACATTTTCTACCAGATTTTCAAGAATACCCCAGTGTCTTTCCCCGCGACTTTCCCTGCCGAGGAGGGAGACAAGCATATCCGTTTCGGCTCAGCGATAATGTCTGCGGGACGCTACTACACGAACCCGTATGCGCATATGCTCAATACCTATAAGGAAAATAGGACCAACAAGCTGAACATTTCCCTTAACCTCGACCAGAAGTTCGACTTCATCACCGAGGGACTCTCGCTCACGGCTCTCGTGAACTTCAACAACTACTCGCAGAACTATTTCACCCGGAGCCTCACCCCGTACTTCTATGCTGTCGATATGGCTAGCGTCTCGGAGGAGTTTCCTGAACAGTATAGTACGACAAAGCTTCGGGAGGGAACGGAGTACATCTCGCAATTGGACGTGACTCGCTATAGTGATAATGTATTCTACCTTGATGCGAGGCTCAACTATGCGCGCTCGTTCGGAAAACACAATGTGACGGCCATGGCGATGTACATGATGCGTCAGTACATCAGCTCCGTGCTTCCGCAGCGCAATCAGGGATTTTCCGGCCGTGCGACCTACGACTATGACAATCGTTACCTCGCCGAGTTTAACTTCGGCTACAATGGTACGGAGCGTCTGGAGGCGGGTAAGCGCTATGAATTCTTTCCGGCGATGTCGCTCGGATGGGTGGCGAGCAACGAGAAATTCTGGACTCCTATAATCGATGTCGTGAACTATTTCAAGCTGAGGTCGTCATATGGACTTGTCGGAAGCGACGAGACGGGGCTCTACGCCGGCGCGCCTCATTATCTCTATCTCAGTAATGTCAACATGAATGGTGGAGGAAACTTCGAGTCGGGTGTCACCGGAGGCTTAAGTCAGCAGGGCCCTATGGTGAACTCGTATCCGGTTTCCAATGCCAGCTGGGAGAGGGCGACCGAGTTTGACATCGGCGTGGACCTTCAGCTTTTCAAGCAGTTCAACTTCACATTTGACTGGTTCAGTAGCAAGCGCGACCGTATTCTTATGAAGAGGGCATCGTTCCCGTCGGTGCTCGGCTATCAGAACGCGATTCCTTGGGCGAACGTCGGAAAGGTCGATAATATGGGCTTCGAGTTCAGCGCAAATTGGACCAAACAGATAAACAAGGACTGGTTTATAGACGCGAGGGTTAATTGGACATATTCGAAAAACAAGTATGTCTATGTGGACGAACCGGACTATCCTTACGTTTGGCAGACACAGACTGGAAAGCCGCTTGACGCGATGAGGGGATATATCGCTGACGGGCTCTTCGAAAGCCAGGCGGAGATTGACGCGAGCCCGGACCAGAGCATCTTCGGCAGCACCATCATGCCTGGTGACATCCGCTACCGGGACATCAATGGTGATAACAAGATTACTGCCGAGGATCAGGTCATGCTCTCGCCTTACGGAAATATGCCGAGAATCCAGTACGGCTTCGGAATCAGCGTGCAGTGGAAGGATCTCGACGTGAATGTATTCTTCAACGGTTCCGCGAAGAGAAACATAATGCTCACAGGGATGTATCCATTCTGCGCGAACGATTCCAATGACAACAACCTGATGAAGTGGATTGCGGACAGTCACTGGAGCGAGGGCGCTGACAACTCAAATGTCCTCTATCCTCGTCTCGGAACGCTTTCTACTCAAATTTCCAACAATAACCAGCCGAGCAGTTGGTGGATGAGGAATGGTAGTTTCCTCCGCTTCAAGACTCTGGAGATAGGCTACAGGCTAAAGTGGTTCAGACTTTATTTCAGTGCGGATAATCTTGCCGTGTGGTCGAAGTTCAAGTATTGGGATCCGGAGCTCAGCTTCAATTCCTACCCGCTCCAGCGGACATTTAACATCGGCCTGCAGTTCAATTTGTAAAATCATAGTCATGAAAATCAATATAAGAAGAATATTGTCCGCGTTTGCGGTAATTGCCGTGGCTTCCTGCCGTTACCTTGATGTCGTTCCTCCGGAGCAGCCGGATCTCGATGACATGATGGTCGATGAAGCGACCACGACAAAGATGCTCTATTCCTGCTACTCCTATGCGCAGAATAATGCGAGCATGCAGCTTTCGTCAAACCTCGATATGCGTGCCGATGAATACGTAACCCCTCAGGAATGGGAAAACTACGGTTCAAAGGTACAGTGGGGTGCCATAACTCCGTCTTCCATAAACGGGGACAACGGATATGTTTGGAAAATATGGTATGACGGAATCGGCTACTGCAACCTTTTCCTCAAACTGATTGACGAACACAATCCACAGCTCAATCCGAACATGCGCGAGCAGTTCATCTGTGAGGTCAAGTTCCTCAAGGCCTACTACCATCTGCGACTTCTTTCGCTCTTCGGGCCGATTCCGATTGTTGACAAGTTCATCGATTCGAATGCGCCTAAGTCAGAATTTCCGGGACGTTCGCATTTTGACTACTGCGTGAAGTATATTTGTGACCTGTTTGACGAGGCTGCGGAAGGGCTGCCTGTAAGTTATACAAACTCATCGTTTTACGGTCGCGCCACATCTGTCGCGTGTAAGGCTATGAAGGCGAGGGCGCTCGTACTTGCGGCATCTCCTCTGTGGAACGGAAGTTTTCCGGATAGGGCATGGAAGAATATCTCGTATGAGACTCCGGGCTACGGAAAGGAACTCGTGAGTCATGAGTTTGATAGGAAGAAATGGGAAAAGGCACGCGACGCCATGGCGGAGGCAGTCAAGGCTGCGGAGGCCGCTGGAGCGGAGTTGTTCTCGCTTGAGGATTCCGAGACTCTGCGCGAGAACCAGAAAATCGGTCTTCCGGTGATTCCGGGACTTGGTTCGGACGCTGAGGCGGAGGCTTTTCGGAAGCAGGTAGTACTCATGAGATATGTGATGTGCTCCTCTCCGAATGATGGTAACAAAGAGACTGTCTGGGGATTTGTAGTGCAGGGCGGCACCGATGTCAACAGTACCTTTATGTCCTCTCTTCCTCATTGGGTGCTCAGAAACGATACTGGTGCTAATGTAGGTGGCTGGGGCGGACTCTCGCCGACACTCTACACCGTGGAGCATTTCTTCACTCAGAACGGCTTCCTTCCCGAAGACGATCCGTCTTTCTGGCCAGAATCGGAGTACCACACCTCCGCTGGGCTCACGAATCCTGACATAACGAAGATCAATGTCCGCCGCGAGCCGCGCTATTATGCCGCAATATCATTTGACGGAGACGAATATTCGACGAAGATTGCGGCGGGAAATCCGCTCTATTGTGAAATGAGGAACAACACGAAGACAGGTTATGACGCTGCCATCTGGGGCACGAGAAACTATGTCGTGACGGGCTGGCTCAACAAGAAGTGGGTTCATCCGAACTTCCAGTATACCGGTACGGGCTGGAGCAACAACTACGCCTCCTGTAAAACTCCTTTCCCGATTGTCCGCCTTGCGGAGATGTATCTTTCGCTCGCTGAGTGCGAAGCGCAATGCGGCAACGAGGCTGAGGCCATAGTTTATATGAACAAGGTACGCAAACGCGCTGGCATAACCCCGTGGACTGAGGCTCTGCTTGCGGAGAAGGGCAAGACCGCTCTTCAAGCCGTGATGGACGAGCGCTTTGTCGAGTGCTACCTTGAGGGATACCGTTACTACGACCTGCGTCGCTATCTTCAGGGACGCGAGAGGCTTTCCTCCGGCAATTGGAAAGGACTCAATGCAGTCCAGACCTCCCCGTCCTTCGCCTCATTCAACGAAGTGGTTGATATAAGCCAGCCGTTCAGCTGGAACGACAGGATGCTCCTGCTGCCGGTCTCAAACAATGAGGTCTATTCCAATCCTAACATGGTCCAGGCTCCTGGATATTGATGAGAGAACATTGAAACGAATAACAGCGATGAAAAGAGTATTATTAGTAATCACCACATTATGCGCACTGCTCCTCCTTTCCTGCAATGAGGACTACAAGCTCTTCCCCGACAAGTACAACCGCATCCTTTCTCTCAAGAACAGCGGTGTGAGGGAGTTGCGCAGCGGAAACACCGTCAAGGAATATAAGGACTCGATTCTTGTCCTCAAGGGCGGTGGCAACCCCGACAACGACGCATTCGCGAGGATTGAGGTCATGGAACTCGGAAAGGCGTGTGAGACTTTCGGGTATGAGAGCGGGAGCATTGAGATAATTGCTTCGGAGTCATATTCGATAAGAGGCGGGGACGACATTGTCCTCGAAGGCAGTACGCGCAGCCGATATATCCCAATAACTTTCTCTCCCGAAAACATTTATCATCAGGCCCTGAAAGCTAAGGGAAAGACACTTGTGCTTCCGGTGGTTCTCCGTAGTGAGACTGACACTGTGAACACCTCAAGCAGCACGATTCTCTGGAAGTTTGACATCAACGGGCCGAAGGTCGTCTGGCCGGACCTCTCCGACATCAGCGAGGAGATTTCTCTGAGGGAGATAGATTGTGACATAGAGGCCAAGGTCGAGTACAGCGAAAGCAATCTCTCCCCCTTTGTCGGAAAGATTGTTAGAGGAGGGCTTGAGACGCTGGTGGATGAGTACAACAGCAAGAATTCCACTTCCTACAAACTGCTTCCTGAGTCTTCGTGGTCTTTTGACGGTGTTGACGTCGAAGCCAAAAAGGAAATAGTGAAAGGCAGGCTGCATCTGAGCCGTGAAGGTCTGAACTCTGACGAGACCTATCTTCTTCCGCTAAAGTTTGACGCCGCCTCATTCCCGGTCGGAGTTTCAGAGGAGGTCCGCTATCTTGTTGTTACCAATCCGAAGTATGTCTACCGTCCAGTTGACCGCAAGGACTGGAAACTCCTCTATGTCAATTCACAGGAACACTGGTATGGGGCAACGCTTGATTTGCAGTGGTTTGCCACTTATGCCTTTGACGGAAGACCGGAGACCACATGGGGAACGAAATGGAATGGGGACAACTCCAATCCGTCATGGGATGACTATGAGTATGACCCTGCCGACAAGAACCTGCATTCGATTGTTCCTACTCTGTTCCAGGGATGTCGTAAGGTCCCTAATATCATTATGGTGATTGATCTGGGACGCGAATACAATCTCGGCGGCGCAGGAATCCTGCAATCGACCAAACCTAATGAGCAGAAGGTTAAGAGATGCGAGGTTTATGCGGAGTCGGCCTTCGAATTTAAGACCGTGCGGGAAGGTGGCACCATCGCCAATTATAACACTCTCGATGAAGGAAATGATTGGAAGTTTTTCACTACCATCGAGCTGGACCGGCCGGTCAAGGAATATTGGTCGTATGTGCAGACAGCGGTGAAGGGGCGCTATGTGAAGATACGTCCGATTGAACTGTTTCAGGGTCTTGATCCGAAGGCCGTGAACATCGCCGAGTTCTATGTCAGCGAGCTTGTGTCCATCGATGGCTATCCGGTAAAATGAAAAAACCGAATAAATAAAGTGCCTTTGATTGAGAAGAATAACACATAATAACATCTAAACAAATGAGTATGAAATCAGAAAAATTTAACCTCTGTGGGAAGGCTTATTGCCCTCCGACACTTGTTGTGGAGTACGTCTTTACAGAATCAGGATTTGCAACATCGGACAGCCGTTATGATAGGACTAACGGAACCGAAATCTTCTATACAGACCCGTATTATGAACTATAGTTGAAGGAGAAAATAGCCATGAAAAACATAATTTTTGCCGCCACTGCAATGATTGTAGCCATGACTGCTGTTTCATGCTCGAAGGTTGCGGGAATTGAGGAAAATCCGTCATATACATACAGATTTGCGGTAGTGAACGAGGAACTTCCGTCCGTTAAGTCAGATATGAGCGATGACCATCTCGTTTTTGAAAAAGATGACTATCTCGGATTTTCGCTGGAAAAAGATGGGCAGATTGTCGATGCCCAGAGGACACCCATACAGACAACCGAGCCACGTCCGATTTTCGGGTTTACTACAAATCATCAGATGAAGGCCGGTGACCGTATATATGTGGTATCTCCGCGTGTACTCAAAATAGATAAGGGAACTGACCGGCGGGAACCTGTCAATGCTGATCCGATGCAGAGCATAACAATTCCGCTTGTGCAGACCCATGAGGGAGGCAAGTTTGACGGAGCTGCGATGCCGATGGTGAGCGTGCCTTTCACTTTTACAGAGGATATGCTTGTGGGGGCAGACAATAAGCTCCAAGAGGTGAAGTTCCTCAATCTCGGTGCACTGCTTGATTTCCGGGTATTTTCGACAGATGGAACATATCAGGGCGAGATAGTCCGGGATGTTATTTTCGAGGCGGACAAAAACATCGTCGGCGAATTCAAAATAAATGTGCAGAATGTCAACCCGGATGATGAGAAAACGCTTGCCATTGATCTCACCTCCGCGAGGGCTGAAGGCGATGCCGCGCCTCTGACAAATGTGTCGAGGACGGAGTCTGACGCCGTGGTGGGCACGGACAAGGACAATTCCGGCTCTGTGAGGATGGTCGTGGCTCCTGGAACATACACCGGAAAGGTGAAGGTTAGGACGGACAAGGCCTATTATGTGTTTAATCTCTCTACTGCAAGGACATTTGATCGCAATGGGATATATCCTCTCGGCCTCAATCTTGCGAAGGCTACACGGGTTGTGATGGAGACTGTTGACAGGAAGGACTGGGGTGTGAAGTTCGTGAACAGTTACTATTCGAATATGAGCATGCGTCCGGAGAAGATGTATGACGGTGACTTGTCCTCCGAATGGGTTAATCCATGGAATTGTCCTCTTGCCCCTAACCCTGAGGTTGAGAATGATGATGATTTTAATTATGCTTGGAGCCATAATGATTGGACTGTTCTTATCGGCGAGGACAGGCATCGCGACATCCCTAATATTGTTTTTGTGTTTGATTTCAAGAAAGATATTGAAATCGGACGTATCGGCATCGGAAAGTCTCCTCTTGACTGGCCTTACAACCAAGATCTCCGTAGTTGTGAGTTTTATGTCGGAACTAAATGGAATTTCAAGAGCGCTGATGGGGCAAGATCAGATGCTTGGCCGGGCGGAGGAAATCTTGAGAACTACAACACGGCTAACGATGACAATGACTGGAAGCTTGTCCTGACAGCGACTGAGATTCCTAAGGAAAACGGAATATTCTGGTACGACGTTCCGGAGACTGTAAGCAAGGCCGATAGGACAGGACGCTATCTGAAGATTCGCCCGACTATGGGCTACCGCGGCAACACTCCTTGCGAAATCGCTGAGATTTATGTCGATGGCATTGTGCAAGGGAATACCGCTGATGTGGAATAATGCGAAAGAAGTAAATATACAATTATACAATGGAGATTATAAGAACATTTTTAGGTAAGGTGCTCTTGTGCACAGTGGCACTGCACCTTGCTATTGCCGCTGGAGGAACGGTTCTTCTTGCCGGCTGCACGAGAGAAAATGATGGCTCCGGCAATACCAAACCGGTGGACAAGCCTTCTGTAGAGGAAGGGCAGGGTGGCTATCTCTTCGCGCACATGACGAACGCGAACTACGGCTCGCTGTTCTACTCGATTTCCCGTGACGGGCTCAGTTGGAAGACGCTGAATGGTGGTAAGGTTATTCTTGAGAGCTATTTTGGCCATCCTGACATCTGCGAGGGACCGGACGTGTTCGGGAAGGCTGACAGAAGGTGGTATATGATAGGAGTGGTGCGTGGATCGTCGAAAGAGTCGTTGGTGCTCTGGCACACGACAGACCTCGTCGTATGGAAGAGTAAAGTTCTCGACGGTGAGAAGTTTGTCGTGGATCATCTCGGCGTATATAATGAGATCCCGTTCGTGGGAGCGCCGAAAATGTTCTATGATGAGGACAGTCACCAGTTCATCATCACTTGGCATGCCGGCGAGTATTACAGGAAAATCCAGGAGGCTAAGACCAATGAAGAGCGTGACATGTACGGTAGAAAAAATTGGGAGACCATGAAGACCTGCTATATTCTGACCGAGGATTTCGTGAATTTTACGAGGCCGAAACGCCTCTTCGCGGCCCAGGATGGCGGTGACCTTGCCCCGATTTATTTTACCGGTGCTGATTCCGATATCGCACTCATTGATGTGATAATCAGAAAGTTCAACGGTAAGTATTATGCCATTGTGAAGGACGAACGCTGGGAGGACAAGGCTCCTAAAACCCATAAGTCCATAAGGATTGCCTCGTCGGACAATCTGCTCGGCCCTTACTCCAACCCCGGGCCTTCCGTAAGTCCGAACTGGCGCGAAGCCCCGATTATAATCCGCACTCCGGAGGGCAAATTTAGGCTCTACTACGAGAATTATGGCGAGCATGTCTATGAGATGCGTGAGGCCTTGGCGATTCAGGGCGCACCGTGGAAGGATGTGACCAGCTTCTATCCTCCGAAAGACGGCCGCCACGGCTGCATCATCCATGTCGATGAGGAAACTTACCGGAACATCGAAAACAGCTATAAGTAGTAAATCGAATCATCTCTCTTGTTGAGAATGAGCTGAATATCAAGAATATATGAAGAAAATATATCCCATTTTCCTCGTCTTCGCACTCATCGTGTCATGCACTTCTCGTCAGCCGCAGGCAGTGAAGCCTCCTCTTATGGGCTGGAGCTCGTGGAATGCCTATATGGTCGATATTTCCGACTCCATAATCATGCATCAGGCCGACCTTATCGTCAAACGTGGACTTAAGGACGCCGGTTACGGAAACGTCAACATCGATGACGGATTTTTCGGCTACCGCGACCAGCGTGGTTATATGATTCCGCATCCGCAGAGGTTTCCGGGTGGCTCAGCGCAGATGCGCTCCATCTCCGACCACATCCACTCTCTCGGCCTGAAGGCCGGAATCTATTCCGACGCCGGAGACAACACCTGCGGGTCGAGCTACAACAAGGACCTGAACGGAATTGGTGCGGGTCTCTGGATGCACGATGTTCAGGACGCTGACCAGTATTTCAACAACTGGAACTTCGACTTCATCAAGATTGACTACTGCGGTGGCATTCATCGCCGTCTTGAGGAAAGGGACCGCTATGAGGAAATCCGTCAGGTGATTGACAGTGTGGCTGGCAGGCACATCGACATCAATGTATGCCGCTGGGATTATCCGGGGACATGGGTTGAGAAGATTGCAGACTCTTGGCGGATTTCGGAGGACATACGTCCCATCTGGTCTTCGGTCCGGCACATCGTGGAGAAAAATCTCTATCTGTCAGCTTATGCGCATGGCGGGCACTACAACGACATGGATATGCTCGCTGTAGGCTACAACATCAAGCCTTCTCCGTTCTGGGAGGACGGGCTCGGACTTAGCTATGCCGAGGAGGAGGCGCATTTCGGGATGTGGTGCATAATGAGCTCACCGCTGCTTCTGGGCTGTGACATAGAGTACATTCCGGAGGAGACTATGCGGATAATCACCAACCCGGAGTTGATTGCCGTGAATCAGGACCCGCTCGGGCTTCAGGCCCATGTGGTCCAGCACGAAGGTGAGACTTATGTCTTCGCGAAGGATATCCTGCGTCGCCACGGAGGTGCGAGGGCCGTCGCGCTCTATAACCCTTCGGACTCGGCTGCCTCGTTCAGCGTGCCGGCCGACGTGCTGGAGTTCGCCGGGGAGATGAAGTTGCGCGACCTCAACCTGAGATCCGACCTTGCGTCGTGCAGAGTCATAGAGATGACACTTCAGCCTCACACAGCGAAGATTCTTAAGGTAGAGGGTGAGCGGTTTGAACCTGTCCTCTATGAGGCGGAGTGGGGCTATTGTCCGGACTTTACCGCAATACGCGGGACGGGCGTGAAGTACATCCCTGTCGAGGGGGCTTCCGGACGCGCCGTGGCGACGAACCTCGGAGACTCTCCGACGAATTATCTCGAATGGGCAGACGTCTTCAGCCTCAAGGGCGGGAAATACAGAATCTCCGTTCGGTTTTCATCGCCGGAAGCGGTTGATTTTGATTTGGTTGTGAACGGAAAGGCGCATCACGCATCGGTTGCCGCGACTGATTCCGCATTCGTGGAGATTCCGTTCGATGTGGAGTTCCTCAAGGGGGAGAATGATGTTCGCATATCAGGCGTGACATCATCGAAGGTGGCCTTGGACTGCCTGAAGGTTTCTCACAGCTCTAAGAAGAGCTGAAAATGAAAAGATTGTTTGTTTTCCCGGCAGTGATTCTGCTTGCCCTGACGGTTTGCTGCAGGCCTGCGGCAGTGGAGGATAACGGTGAGAGGACTGCTGTGATGACTGCCCGTAAGATACTTACGCTGGCGGACGAGGTGACTTTGACGTTCAAGGTTCTTGACGGCAAATATTCCCAAGCATCGGTTCTTGAGGATGTGGCATTCACTGCCAAGGCTTATCCTAAGGCACTTGCGGCATACGAGAATGAAAATGGCGCGTCCGTCGTGATGATGCCGGAAGATTGCTACAGCATAGGGACGGTAGTGGTCAGGAAAATGGAGACTTCCGGAGAGATAGTTGTCCGCATTGACCAGAAAAAGCTGCGCAAACTGTCTTCCGCAAAGGCTTTTCTCCTTCCTCTAAAACTCGAATCGAACAACCCTGCGATGAAGTTACTGGACTATACCTATGTAGTCGTTCCGTCCTTGGGCGATTCGGATGAATGTGTGAGGGCTGTGATTCCATCGGCCGATGGATATGCCGACATCTACTATTCCGATGCTAAGGGCAACACCGACTGCATTGTCTATTTCCCTGGAGGCGGATTCGCTAATCATACTCCCGGCTGTATAAGCCAGATTGTCGATTACTGCAAAGGGAAGGGAATTACTCTTGCGATTGTCATGTACCGCTTGCCGAACCGCGACCGCCGGAGGACAGTGACCGACTGTGAGAACGCCATCGAAATGATGCTTACAGGAAAGGCTATGCTCGGCGGATATTCGAAACTCGGGGTGATGGGCGAGTCTGCGGGAGGCTATCTGGCTGCACTTATGTCGGCCACACCTCCGGCATACGTCGCATATTCTCTCGATGATGATGTCGTGAAGCCGAACGAAAATAGCCACGCATATTGCGAGGCTCTGAGGAAAGCAGGCGTTCCCGTCAAGGAGATACCGCATGAGACAGGTGGTCATCATTGGGGCCAATGGCAGGATTTTCCGGCTTCGATGTTCGAGTGGATTGCATCGTTTCATGCAGAGTAATTGCTGATAGATTTGCTTCAAATGAAAATTAGACACATCCTATTTTGCGCGACGGCCCTATTCTCCGCATTTCTCTATTCTGCTAATGGCAATGTGATTTCAATGACGACGGATGGCGACCATCGTCCCTCCGCTAAGATTACGGAGTTCAGGCCCGGAGAGTTGTGGAAAGATACTGATGGCGTGGCAATAAACGCGCATGGAGGCGGAATCATGTTCCATGGTGGAAAGTATTGGTGGTACGGCGAGTACAAGACGGAGGGGGAGGCCGGCAATCTGGCTCAAGTGGGAGTCAGTTGTTATTCTTCTGATGATCTTTACAATTGGAAGAATGAGGGCATAGCATTGGCCGTAAGCGATGAACCTGGTTCCGACATTGAACGGGGCTGCATTCTTGAACGTCCGAAGGTCATCTATAATGCCCTTACGGGCAAGTTCGTGATGTGGTTCCATCTGGAGTTGAAGGGAAGCGGTTATTCAAGTGCGCGCAGTGGAATTGCGGTAGCGGATAGGCCGGAAGGCCCTTTTTCCTTTGTACGCAGCACCAGAGCTGTTCCCGGCAAATGGCCGTTCAACAAGGACGAGTTCCCTGATGAAAAGGGCTTTCTTGCCAGAGATTTCGAGTCTGGGCAAATGTCCCGTGATATGACCCTATTTGTCGATGACGACGGCAAGGCATATCAGCTGTCCGCCTCGGAGGACAACTGGACGCTGCATATAGCTGAACTGACGGATGACTATTTGGACTACACCGGAAAATATGTGCGCGTGTTCCCGGATCGTCTCATGGAGGCTCCTGCTATATTCAAAAAAGACGGAACCTACTATTTTATGGGGTCGGGATGCACAGGTTGGGCTCCCAATGCGGCCCGTAGTGCGTCCGCACCGTCAATATGGGGACCATGGACTGAGCTCGGAAACCCGTGCGAGGGAGAAGGCTCTCAGCTGACCTTCAATTCCCAGAGCACCTTCATACTGCCGGTTGCCGGCAAGGCTAACACCTTCATCTATATGGGTGATAGATGGAATCCGAAGAATGCCATTGACGGGCGCTACGTTTGGCTACCGATTGAATTTGACGGTGACCGTTTCAAGATTCACTGGCGTGACAGTTGGGGATTCTAAAACGAACTTCCACCGATGAAGCCGCGGAGGAGGCGGTTGTCGCTGGTCGGCTTGCTGGTAGTCGGCTTGCTGCCGGTTGTCTGGTTCTTGACAGACTGGGTCGTCTTTACGATTTGTTTGCCGATTTTGTCTCCGAGGCTTTTGAGACCGTCTTTAAATGACTGGGCTTCAGCACTTGGCATACTCAAGAGAAATGCCGTGCATAGGATAAGAATGTTTCTGGTTTTCATTTGTAATGATTATCGATCTTCTAAGTTTACCAACGTATCCCCAAATCTGCGAAAAAATCGGAACTGCTCTACTATAACGATGAAAATCTGATGTTTGCCAGTATTGTCAATGTCGAAAATACGTAAAATTACGTATAGGAATTTTGTTGCGGATTCCCTTTCTTTGCAGAAGTTAGGTTCAATGATCGTTCCTTAGATTGTCGAGGTGGATGCAAGGAATCAGATATCAATGCATTGTATGTAGAGAGAAACCCTTAATACCATAGGGACTGTCGGGAAATGCCTAAAAAGTTTTCAACTTTCCTAACGAGTTGATTGATAAAGTGATAGAAATTTCGTAACTTTGAAAAAGGGAAAAGAATTCCCCCAACCACCGTCGAAAGTGAGAAATTGGGGGAATCGCAAAATTAATCTGCATGTCAAAAGTACGAAATTTTTCTGAAATAGCGCCAAACATTGCGTTTCCGGAGTTCAATTTTTACGAGCTCTACTATTCGACGTTCGAAAAGAGCGAATTGGGCAGAATAAAGAAGTTGCTCCCTCTACGCGAGATGGCAGAGAACTTCGGTCTGGTAAGGAAAAGCATGAGGCCGAAGCTGGGACGAAAGTCCTTCTTCACACCTGAAGGGAAAGTGGCCCTGATGTTCCTGAAGATGTACACTGGACTCAGCTGTCCGAAACTGCTGGAACAGCTGAACGGCAACATCCATTACCAGATATTCTGCGACGTGATAATAGATCCGACACGCCCATTGACAAACTATAAGCTGTTGGACGATGTGGTGATGGAACTTGCCGGGAAGTTGAAGATACAACAACTCCAGGGCATACTCGCCGACAAGTGGAGACCAT
>OHET01000104.1_pt1 | contig 46384 bp, 39 predicted proteins | sample 1567351 | NCBI WGS metagenome assembly OHET01 (sample SAMEA3879529, study PRJEB24766) | human gut metagenome | biome: human-associated habitat; feature: feces | place: USA | collected 1985/1987
CCTTCAGCGACGACCCGCTCCGCATGATGCGCTGCATCCGCTTCGCCACCCAGTTGAACTTCTACATCGAAGACAGTACCTTCGAGGCGTTGGAACGCAACCGTGAACGTATCAAAATCATTTCACGCGAACGCATTGCCGACGAGCTGAACAAGATACTGCTCTCGCCTGTCCCGTCGAAAGGATTCGTCGACCTGGACCGTTGCGGACTGCTGGCCCTCATCTTCCCGGAACTGGTAGCCCTGCAAGGCGTAGAGGTACGGAACGGACGGGGACACAAGGACAACTTCTACCATACCCTGGAAGTAGTGGACAACATCTCGCGGGTGACAGACAACCTCTGGCTCCGTTGGGCAACCCTGCTGCATGACATCGGCAAACCGCGCACCAAACGCTGGGAACCGCGTGCCGGATGGACCTTCCACAACCACAACTACATCGGCGAGAAAATGGTACCGGACATCTTCCGAAAAATGAAACTGCCGATGAACGAAAAGATGAAATACGTGCAGAAGCTGGTAGGACTCCACATGCGTCCCATCGTCATTGCCGACGAGGAAGTAACCGACTCGGCTGTCCGCCGCCTGCTTTTCGAGGCCGGCGATGACATCGACGACCTGATGATGCTCTGCGAGGCCGACATCACTTCGAAGAACGAAGCCCGCAAGCAACGTTTTCTCGACAACTTCAAACTGGTACGCCAGAAGCTGAAAGACCTGGAGGAGAAAGACCGCATCCGTAATTTCCAGCCACCGGTAGACGGTACCGAAATCATGCATGTGTTCAACCTGCAGCCCTGTCAGGAAATCGGCCGACTGAAGGCTTCCATCAAGGACGCGATTCTGGACGGCATTATTCCGAACGAGCACGATGCCGCCTTCAGCTACATGCTGGAAAAGGCAGAAAAGATGGGCTTGAAACCGGTAAATTTACCGGCCGAGAAATCCGGAGAACAGCCATAAAAGAAATATTCGAATTTCCAAAATAAAAAAGCAATATAAATAAGACTTTCCCGTTTATCCGCTCCAGAAAGCGTATAGACGGGATTTTCTTTTCCAAAGTCTCCCAATTTAGACAGAATACGCACCCCGCATATTTTTCAGATTCATTCTTTTTCCTATCTTTGTTTCGCTTTTCAGGGTAACTCACAAGTTTCAAAAGGGAATGCCGCGCGATTCGGCAACAGTACCCGCTGCTGTGATTCTTGACGAACCCCGGACGATGTCCAGACAGCCACTGCCGGCACGGCGCCGGTGGGAAGGTACGACCGAGGGGAGAGATCAGTCAGAAGACCTGCCGAGAAAAGCAGAAGCATTTTTTAATACATTCATTTAATCATTCTCAACCATGAACGTAGAAGACATCTGCATCATCAAACGTGACGGAAAGCGGGAAAACTTTTCGGCCCACAAGATTTCGAACGCCATCGGCAAAGCCTTTACCGCGACAGGACTCAACGACCAGGAAGCATTGATTGACGAAATTACCCGGCGGGTCATCAACCATTTCCAGGAACCGACCATCGGGGTGGAAGCCATCCAGGACCTGGTAGAAACGGAACTGATGAAGGTACAGCCGGAAGTAGCCAAGAAATACATCATCTACCGCCAATGGAGAAATACGGAACGCGACCGGAAGACCCAAATCAAACACATCATGGACGGCATCGTGGCCATCGACAAGAACGATGTCAACCTGAGCAATGCCAACATGTCCAGCCACACACCGGCCGGACAGATGATGACCTTCGCCTCGGAAGTCACCAAGGACTATACCTATAAATACCTGCTGCCCAAACCGTATGCCGAAGCACACCAGTTGGGCGACATCCACATCCACGACCTGGATTACTATCCGACCAAAACGACAACCTGCATCCAGTACGATCTGGACGACCTGTTCGAACGCGGTTTCCATACCAAAAACGGCAGCATCCGTACACCACAGTCCATCCAGAGTTACGCTACCCTGGCCACCATCATCTTCCAGACCAACCAGAACGAACAGCACGGCGGTCAGGCTATCCCGGCTTTCGACTTCTTCATGGCAAAAGGCGTGCTGAAAACGTATCAGAAGGCGGTAGCCTCTACCCTCTCTTTCTACCTGGAGATGAAGGGATGCGCCCTGAATGAGAAGGAAGCCCTGGAACTGGTCCGCCAGCAACTGCATACCATTCTTCCGGACGCACAGGTCATCGCTGCCCTGCAGGAAGCCCTGCAGAGCAGACACTGCGACATCAGCGAAACAGAACTGACGCATATCCTGGACAAAGCCTACCAGCAGACCCGGAAAGATACTCATCAGGCCATGGAAGGATTCATCCATAACCTGAACACCATGCATTCCCGTGGAGGTAATCAGGTGGTATTCAGCTCTATCAATTACGGAACCGACACCTCGGCCGAAGGACGCATGGTCATCGAAGAACTACTGAATGCCACCATTGAAGGCCTGGGTACCCGTGGAGAAGTGCCGGTTTTCCCGATACAGATTTTCAAGATTAAAGACGGCGTCTCCTATTCCGAGGCCGATTACCGACGGGCCATGGAAGATTTCGAAGCAGCCATGGACGGAAAAGTCGCGTTCGAAGCTCCGAACTTCGACCTGTTCCTGAAAGCCTGCCGCACCACTGCCAAGGCACTCTTCCCGAACTTCATGTTCCTGGACACCCCGTTCAACAAGCACGAGGCGTGGCGGGCAGACGACCCCAAACGCTACCGCTACGAACTGGCAACCATGGGCTGCCGCACCCGTGTATTCGAAAACCTGAACGGCGAAAAGACCTCGCTGGGCAGAGGAAACCTGTCGTTCACGACCATGAACCTGCCTCGCCTGGCCATCGAAGCCCGCCGGAAAGCAGAACAGCTGCTGAATGAGGGACAAACCACCGACGTGGAAAGTACCGCCCGCAGCCTGTTCCTGGAATCGGTACACCGGATGGCTTCCTTCATAGCCGAACAGCTTTACGCACGCTATCAGTACCAGCGGACAGCACTCGCCCGCCAGTTCCCGTTCATGATGGGTAACGATGTCTGGAAAGGAGGCGGCAAGCTCAATCCGAACGATGAAGTGGGCGACGTCTTGAACCAAGGAACCCTGGGTATCTGCTTCATAGGCGGACACAACGCCATGGTAGCCCTGTACGGACAGGGGCACGGCCATAACCAGAAGGCCTGGCAGACACTGTACGATGCCGTACTGGAAATGAACAAGGTAGCCGATGAATACAAGGCCAAATACCACCTGAACTATTCCATCCTGGCTACTCCGGCCGAAGGACTTTCCGGACGCTTCACCAAGATAGACCAGAAAAAATACGGTATCATCCCGGGCGTGAACGACAGAGACTATTACGTCAACTCGTTCCATGTAGACGTAAAGGAACCGATTACCATCGTCGAGAAAATCAAGTGCGAGGCTCCCTTCCATGCCCTGACCCGCGGCGGGCACATCACCTACGTGGAACTAGACGGAGAAGCCAAGAAGAACATCAAGGCCATCGCCAAGATTGTCAAGGTAATGCACGATGAGGGTATCGGCTACGGTTCCATCAACCATCCGGTAGATACCTGCCACAACTGCGGCTACAAGGGAGTCATCTACGACAAATGTCCTATCTGCCGGAGCGAAAACATCCTGCGTATGCGCCGTATCACCGGTTACCTGACCGGAGACCTGAGCAGTTGGAACTCGGCCAAACGCGCCGAAGAGCACGACCGTGTAAAGCACGGATAATCCACACCTGGAGGGAGCATGTTACATTATTTATATACTTATCCTGAAACCATTGTCGACGGTGAGGGCATCCGCTATTCCATCTATCTGGCCGGATGCGCCCACCGTTGCAAAGGGTGCCACAACCCGGAATCCTGGAATCCGCAAGCCGGCAAACCGCTGACCGACGAGAAATTGACCGGCATGATTCGGGAAATCAACGGCAATCCCCTGCTGGACGGAGTCACTTTTTCCGGCGGAGACCCTTTCTACAATCCCCAGGAGTTCGGCCGTGTGCTGAAGCGCATCCAGGAAGAGACCGGGCAGAACATCTGGTGCTATACCGGATATACCTACGAGGAACTGCTTGCCGACCCGCTTCGGAAACCGCTGCTGGCATTCATCGACGTACTGGTGGACGGACGTTTCGACGAGACCCTCTATTCCCCCCATCTTTCCTTCCGGGGAAGCAGCAACCAGCGCATCATCCCCCTCAAATAGGCCTTCTGCAAGGCCTATTTTTTATGTTACATGACATAAATCAAGAAAACACGGGTTTTCTGCAGAAACTTTTCTCCGGCTATTGCAGGGATTGAAAAAAGAAATACCTTTGCAGTGTGGTTGTGAAATCACATAGCAATAACGTAAACAAAACTAGATAACTAAGGTATTAGATTTAAGGTATTAGATTAAAAAGTTAGGTATTAGATTTAAGGTAAAAAGCAATTTTAGTTTAGGTATTAGGTTAATTAATAGGTAAAGTTTAGGTATTAGTAAAAAGGTTAAAGATTTCAGGATTTAGGTTGAAATAGGTTTTAGGTAAATTGCTTTTAAGGAAAAAGGATAACAGACACAATGACTAGATGTTTAGACGCAAGAACCCTTCAATGGGGGTTCTTTAGGCGGCCGGCGGTGTTCAGATGAACAGCGCTTTTTTTATGCCCGTTCCGCTCATCGGAAAAACAAACGTTCGTTCAATTTAATCCATCCGTTCGTTTTCAGTAAAACGTCCGTTCGTCTGCGCTGAAACACGGGTTCGTTTTTCCGCTGAAGTTTCTTGGGCCTTTCGCTCCGCCATTCACCGGAATCTTCACCGTCCCGAAAGGCTGGCGGTAAAAACCGGAAGAAAAAACGGCATCAAGCGGGAATTAGTCCACTAAAATAGTGGATATATGGGAAATAGTTACTATCTTTGTCTCGTGAACAATACGGAAAACAATGGAAATAATCTTTGATAGCCAACGCCCCATACATCCGGGTGAACTGCTGAAAGAAGAGACTGAAGAACGTAAGCTCTCACAGCGAAAGCTGGCTGAGCAGATGGGCATCTCCTACAAGGTGCTGAACGACATCCTCAACTGCCGCCGGCCGGTTACGACACAGACAGCCATGCTATTCGAAGCTGCGTTGGGAATCAGTGCCTCGCTGCTGATGCGGATGCAGCTCGACTGTAACATGCAGCAGGCCGCCTCCGACCCCACTTTCATGGAACGCCTGAAGCAGGTACGTAAATACGCCGCCATGCTGTAAGCTGAAACGAACTGAAAAAGAATCGTCCCGCCCCGCTCCCATGAACAGGAACCAGGCGGGACGATTTGTTTTATCCCCTTGGGAACTACTTACAGACCAAGTAGTTCAAGAACTTATCTTGCGTTTTCGGGCGGACTGCCGCCGAACGGAGAATCAATCTACCGCTGCGGGATATCTACCGAATCCTCCTGCTTGCCTTTCAGGTATTTCGAGAAGAAATCCACCATGCGCCAGTAGAAATACTCATCCATATTGCCAAACGCATGACGCTGACCCGGCAAGATCAACATCTCGAAACGCTTGTTGGCCTGAATCAGGGCATTCACCACCCGGATGGTATTACCCGGATGCACGTTGTTGTCAATATCCCCGTGTACCAGCATCAGGTGTCCCTTCAACTGCTTCACAATTTCCGGATTCGTGGCAATCTTGTAGGCGAAGATGGTATCACCCTTCTCGGTGATTTCCTCTTTCACTCCGTGATGTGTCTCGCTCCACCAGCGGTTATAAATCCGGTTGTCATGGTTTCCGGCGCACGATACGGCTGCTTTGTAGAAATCCGGGTACTGACAGATAGCTGCTGTTGACATGAATCCACCTCCGGAATGTCCGTGAATCCCTACACGGTTAATATCGATAAACTTATACCGTGCAGCCAGTTGCTCTACAGCAGCCTTATGGTCGGCCAACGGATAGTCGCGCATGTTTCCGTAACCATAGTTGTGATACCACTTCGAACGGCTCGGATGTCCACCCCGTTGTCCTACGGAAATCACGATGAAACCGGCCTGGGCCAGACGGTCGGTACGAACACTCATGCGGGTAAACGGATAATACACCGCTTCCACCTGCGGGCCCGGATATACATAGTCGATAATCGGATAAACCTTGGTAGAATCGAAATTGAAAGGCTTGTACATTACGCCATACAAGTCGGTCACTCCATCGGCCGCCTTTACGGTAAAGAGTTCCGGGAACTGATAGCCCGCAGCTTTCAGTACCGAGAAATCACTCTCCTGCAAGCTCATCACCTTGTTTCCGTTTCGGTCTATCACATCGGTACAGGGAACCGTGTTTACCCGTGAGTAGTTGTCCACGATAAAACGGGCCTCATCGTCTATTTCCACCTGATGGAAAAAGTCGCCTGAAGTCAGACGTTTCAGGCCACTGCCATCAGCATTCACCTTATACAGATGTTCGTAATACGGATTCTCTCCTGCTTCACGACCGTTGGCGGTGAAATAAATGGTGCGGGTAGCTTCGTCTACCTTCACCACCTGCTCCACGTGCCACGGTCCTTTGGTAATCCGGTTCTTCAGGTTCCCTTTGTCATCGTACAGGTACAGGTGTGCCCAACCGTCACGCTCGCTCCACTGGATAAATTCCTTGCCTTCGTTGAATACCTGAATCGGGCGGGTTTCCTGGTAGGTATTCATCCGTTCCTCCACAATCGGTACGATGGAATCCTGACCGACCGTATAGGTACAGACATCGATGCGATGCAGGTCACGGCTGCTGCGGGTTACATAGAAACGGTTATTGTCTCCCTGCCAGATAGCGGGCACCAGCTCCTGGTCGCGCTGCTTCTGTTCCCAAGGACGGTAAGACAAATCCAACGTCTGGTTCTTCCAGGCAGCCGTACGGATTTCTTTCCGTGTGTTGGAAGTCATGTCAAACAAGTAAAGATGGTCTTCCGGAGCCTCCATCTCACCCGGCATCTGATACTTATAGGTTTCCAGCGTAGGGCGCGGTTCGGCGATGGAGTTGATGACCCAAAGCGGCTTGACAGCCCGGTTGTCCGAAACGATGGTTACGAAATACTTCGAATCGGGCGACCAGCAACCCCACACACTCCGGCGCTTGCCGTTGCACAAGGTATCGGTATTCAGGATGCTGTAAGGAATTCCGTAACCGAAATCGGGAGTACCGTCAGTAGTCAGCTGTGTCTCGACAATGGTACTGTCCTTCTCGTCCTTCTGTGCCTTGCGGTAATTCTCGATGCTCATGCGGTACAGGTTGCAGTCCTTGGCATAGACCACACTCTTTCCGTCCGGCGATACAGATGCCCAGCCCAGCCGTTTCGGCTCTTCCTCCGCATCCTTCAGGTGCGTCAGTTTGCGGGTTTGGGAATCGTAAGAAAAATAGAACACTTCCTTTTTCTTCTCGTCCTTCTTCTTATCATCGTCTTTCTTCGGTTTGGCATCGCGACTGGAAGTCACTTCGAAAGTAAAGGTACGTCCGTCTTCCTTTACTTTCAGGTTGGTGATAGGCAGATGACGGGCCTCAAACGGGTCCTGCACGATTTCGGTCAGCTGGGCAGCCAGTTCATCGCGGTCAAAAAGCGGAGTCTTGCTGCGGGCAGCAGGGTCTACCACATACCAGAACTTCCCTTCACTCGTCTTGTATTCAAACCAGAAACGGGTGCCCTGCTGAAACCAGTGCGGGTCTACGGTGGTAGAAAACAGCATGTTCTTCAGCTTGGCCCCTGTAAACTTCTCGGCCTGCAGGTATTCAGGCAGTCTCTCCTGTGCCTGTCCCGGCATGGCCTGTAAACAGATTGCGCCTAACAAAAAGGCGGCTAACAACATTTTTCTCATGATGTGTGCTACTTTAATAATTTTTTGTTACAAAGATAGCAAACTTCCGAGAAAAGTTGTCGGCCGCCCTTCAGAAAGTATCTAAGGAAATAAAATCCGCTAGAACAGGAACCTCAAGACATCGTTGAAATTCGCCCAGATAAGCAAGGCAAAGAGCAGGAACATACCCACCATCTGCGCATACTCCAGGAACTTGTCACTCGGTTTGCGCCGGGCAATGATTTCATACAGCAGGAACAGCACGTGTCCACCGTCCAGCGCAGGAATCGGCAGGATGTTCATGAATGCCAGGATGATGGACAGGAAAGCCGTCATCGACCAGAAACGGGGCCAGTCCCACACTTTCGGGAAAATACTGCCGATGGTTCCGAAACCACCCACGCTCTTGGCACCTTCCTTCGTAAAGACATACTTCATGTCGTTCACATATCCCTTCAAGGTATTGACACCGAGGGTCACACCGGCCGGGAAGGAAGAAAAGAAACCGTAGGTCAGTACCGTCGGCTTATAGTCCAGGTGCATTTCCGCACCCACCTTGAAGCTGGAATTGGTCTGTACCTGTACCGTATCGCGTATACCGCCACGGGCATAAACCAAACTGAAAGTCGCATTCGGTTGCTTTTCCAGTTCAGCCTTCGCCTGCAAGGTACCCAGTTCATTGACAAAATCATTCCAGGAGTTCACTGCCGCTCCGTTGACTGCCAGCAGCGTATCGCCAGCCATAATACCGGCTTTGGCAAATCCTCCATCCGCCCATACCGAGTCTACGACATTCGGATAAAGGATATCCACAAACGGAGGGTCCTCTTTCGCGATGTCCAACAGGCTGACCTCCGGCATCAGTATCTTCTCCTCCTGTCCGTTACGCAGCACCGTCACTTCGCGGGCCTCTACCAGACTACGGAGCATATCGACGTTGAAACGTTCCAGCGGCTCGCCGTCGGCAGCCTTCAGGATATCCCCGTCGCGGAATCCAATCTGCTTGGCCGTTTCGTTGAACTTCATACCGTAAGTCATGTCCTTCAGGGCGATGTAGGAATCTCCCCAGGTATAAAGAATCATGGAATAGATGAAAAGTGCCAGCAGGAAGTTCATCAGCACTCCGCCTATCATGACCAGCAGACGCTGCCACGCCGGTTTGGAGCGGAATTCCCACGGCTGCGCGGGTTGCTTCATCTGTTCGGTATCCATCGACTCATCTATCATTCCCGCAATCTTACAGTAACCGCCCAACGGCAGCCACCCCACACCGTATTCCGTATCGCTGTTCTTCGGCTTGTACTTGAACAGCGAGAACCAAGGGTCAAAAAAGATATAGAACTTCTCTACACGTATCTTGAAAAGGCGCGCAAAGAAAAAGTGTCCTCCTTCATGAACGATGACCAGCAGCGAAAGGCTGAGAATCAGTTGAAGGGCACGAATCAAAAATGTTTCCATTTACAATCTACTTCTGTGTTAATAATTAATTTTCATTCTGTCAATAAGTTCTGTTAATCACCATTTCGGCTGCCACACGCCGGGTCAAGGCATCTGTCTCTACATAGTCCTCGTAGGTCGGCGTCTGAATGAAAGTCACCCGTTCCATGGTCTTTTCGATGACATCGCTCATACCCAGGAAAGAAATCTGGTCTTTCAGGAAAGAGGCCACCACCACTTCGTTGGCCGCATTCACGATACAAGGCATGTTTCCTCCACGGTGCAAGGCCTCGTATGCCAGAGCCAGGTTCCGGAACCGCCGGGTATCGGGTGCCTCGAATGTAAGCGTATTGCATTTCATGAAATCCAGACGTTCGCCGGAAAGCGGTTCACGTTTCGGATAAGAGAACGCGTACTGGATAGGCAGACGCATGTCGGGTACTCCCAGCTGGGCTTTCACTGCACCGTCTACGTATTCCACCATGGAGTGTACCACCGACTGCGGGTGTACCACCACTTCAATCTGTTCCGGACGCACGCCGAACAACCATTTGGCTTCAATCACCTCGAATCCCTTGTTCATCATCGAAGCCGAATCGATGGTAATCTTGGCCCCCATGCTCCAGTTGGGATGTTTCAACGCCTGCTCCTTGGTAACCGTCTGCAACTGTTCCAACGAGAACGTACGGAACGGTCCTCCCGAAGCGGTCAGGATAATCTTATGTACCGGATTGTTCAATTCCAGGCATTGAAAAATAGCCGAATGTTCCGAATCGACCGGCAGAATAGGCACCCGGTATTGGGCAGCCAGGGCATTGACCAGCTCGCCGGCCACCACCATGGTTTCCTTGTTGGCCAGCGCAATGACCTTTCCTGCCTTGATGGCATTCATGGTCGGACGCAGACCGGCATACCCTACCATTGCTGTCAGGACGATATCTATCGGACCGGATTCCACAATCTGTGCCAGCGCATCGGCACCGGCATAGACTTTAATCGGTAAATCCGATAACGCCTCTTTCAGCTGCAGATACTTGTCCGGATTGGCGATAACCACCGCTTCCGGCCGGAACTGACGGGCCTGTTCTATCAGCAGGTCCACTTTATTGTTGGCAGTCAACGCATAAGCCTCATACAAGTCGGGATGTTCGGCAATCACCTTCAGCGCCTGTGTCCCGATGGAGCCCGTTGAACCTAAAATAGCTATCTGTTTCTTCATAATTATTAGAATACAATGTATTTTTCCGGATTGATGGGAGTCCCCTGATGCCACAATTCAAAATGCAGGTGAGGCTGTTCCCCTTCCGGATTACCTTCCACCTTGTTTTCCACCAGTGCGATGACCTCCCCGCCCTTTACTTCGTCGCCTTCCTTCTTCAGCAACGAACCGCAATGCTTGTATACGGTAATGAAATTACGTGCGTGCTGTAACTGGATAACATACCCCGCTTCGGCCGTATAGGCGGCCAGAATCACGGTTCCGTCCAGGGCAGCGAGTACATTCTCGTTCGGTGCCGCCACCAGGTCGGTCCCGAAATGTTTCTGCATCGGCTGGAAACCGGTAGTCATCACCCCACGTACCGGACGGTAGAATATCAGTCCGGCCGCATCGTGGTTTTCGTTGACAGAGCGCAGGTTGTAGCGTTCCTTCTCTTCGTATTGCTGCCGGAACTTCTCTTCTTCTTCCGAGCGTTCCATCAGCTCCTCCACACGGACGTCGGTCAGCGAATCGATGGACTGCACAGTATCTGCCTTCACCTTTCCGCTGATGATGTCCTGGATATTCATCAGATACAGTTGCTGACGGGCAAGGGCCTGCTGCAGGGAGTCGGCCCGCAAGGCATTCTCCACGACCTGCCGGCGCACTTCGCTGTTCATGTATCCCGGCAGATAGTTCCGCAAAGGAGTGAACATGATGATGAACGCGGCAATGAGGAAGATGACTGTACACGCAGCCAGCAAGACCGAAATACCGTTCAGTTTAGACACATGAATCCCCACCACTTCTTCCAAAGTGTTCTCGTTCAAAACAATCAGCTTGTACTTGAACTTGATGTTGTGCCAGAAGGCTTTCCTTCCTCTCCGTTTCATAAATCAGTGCCGACTTCGTTAATCCTCCAGCAGTCCGTCGGGTATTTCTACCGTCAGAAGCTTCTTTTTCTTGTCGAGTCCCCGGATAAACTCCTCGTGGGCCGGCAGCAAGATTTCCCGGCCGTCCCGTTCGATGACAAACAGTACATTTACCGTCGAATCGTCCACATGCGTGATTTCGCCCAGATTTCCATGCGCGATATCTTCCACCTGGAAGCCTACAAAGAAATTCCACGAGGAAATACCATCTTCTTCCTCCAGATACTTGCTGGGGAAGTACACTTCCACGTTAGAAAACCTGCGGGCACGTTCGGCCGTATCGATACCTTCAAACTTCACCAGGGCCACATTGTCCGAACGGAAACGGTACTCCTCGATGAAGAAAGGTACCAGAATCCCGTCAAGCAACAGGATGAGGTAATCACAGTCCACACGGTCGAACACATCGTCCGTGAAAGTAAAACCAATTTCCCCCTTCACCCCGTGAGGTTTGTTGAGGACTCCTATCTTAAATACTTCTTCTTTTCTTATCATATTATAACCGGCTCTATTCAATACGGGTGATACGTGCTCCCAGCGCGGTAAGACGCTGTTCGATGTTCTGGTAACCACGGTCTATCTGCTCGATGTTGTGGATACGGCTTACACCCGTAGCGCCCAGTGCGGCAATCAGCAGGGCGATACCGGCACGGATATCCGGCGATGACATGTTTCCGCCCCGCAGACAGAAGTTACGGTCATGACCGATGACGACAGCCCGGTGCGGGTCGCACAAGATAATCTGTGCCCCCATATCAATCAGCTTGTCGACAAAGAACAGACGGCTTTCGAACATCTTCTGATGAATCAGCACACTGCCCTTGGCCTGGGTAGCCACAACCAGCATCACGCTCAGCAGGTCTGGAGTCAGTCCCGGCCACGGCGCATCGGCGATGGTCATGATGGAACCGTCGATGAACGATTCAATCTGGTAATGCTCCTGAGCCGGAATGTAGATATCGTCGCCACGTTGCTCCAGCCGGATACCCAAACGCCGGAAGCTGTCGGGGATAATGCCCAGATTCTGATAAGACACATTTTTGATGGTCAGTTCGCTGCCCGTCATGGCTGCCATGCCGATAAAGCTTCCTACCTCAATCATATCCGGTAATACATGATGCTGACAACCGTTCAGGCTTTCCACCCCTTCGATGGTCAGCAGATTGGAAGCGATACCGGAAATCCGGGCTCCCATGCGGTTCAGCATCCGGCAAAGCTGCTGGACGTATGGCTCACAAGCCGCATTATAGATGGTGGTGGTTCCTTCGGCCAATACCGCTGCCATGATGATGTTGGCTGTACCGGTGACCGAAGCCTCATCCAGCAGCATGTCCGCTCCCTTTAGATGTTCCGCCACGATGCGGTATACCTTCCTGTCCGCATCGTATTCGAAGTCAGCCCCCAGTTTCTGGATACCCAGGAAATGCGTATCAAGACGGCGGCGGCCTATCTTGTCACCGCCCGGCTTGGATATGAGTGCCTGTCCGAAACGGGCAATCAACGGACCGACCAGCATGACCGACCCGCGCAGCTTCGAGCAGCGCTGCAGGAAATCATCGCTTTCCAGGTAAGCCAGATTCACGAAATCGGCCTGGAACGTATAGGTTTCAATATCCGTCTTCGATACCTTTACTCCCATATCGCGGAGCAGCTGAATCAGATTGTTCACATCCAGAATATCGGGGATATTGCTGATAGTCACCTCTTCCGAAGTCAATAATGTGGCACAAAGCACTTCCAGTACTTCATTCTTGGCACCCTGCGGAATAATCTCGCCATGCAGTTTATGCCCACCCTCTATTACAAATGAAGCCATAATGTCACGTTTATCGGGTTAGAATTTTCTTCGCTGATTATTATTGTTATTGTTCATCTGGCGACGCCGCGGAATAAAGGTACGCGGTTCCACCAGTTTCAAATCCTCCGGTGTCAACTTAATCTTGCCACCTGAGAGTTCATACAAATCATCCAGAATCTTCTGGTCTTCCACACCGTCCTTGTTCCAGTTCAGGTAATCCTTCTTCATGTGGTTGGCAATCATGGAAATCAGCTGTTTCCGTTCCTCACCTTCCGGATAATCCACAGCCACCTGAATCATATCCTGAATAAAACGTCCGTAATGACGGTAGTGAATGTTATTCTGTGAATAAGGAATGCAATCCGGCTTCACTTCCAGGCTCTCCTTCTTGACCACTTCCACCGGGTAATCAATATCCAGCTTGAAATCGGCCATAATAGCCAGATGGTCCCATAACTTATGGTTGAAGTCCTCAACATCACGTAAATGCGGGAACATGCCCCCCATGATGTTCACAATGGTATTGGCGCAACGCTGGCGTTCCTCACGGTCCTCGATAGTCAAGGCGTGGTCCACCATATTCTGTACACTGCGTCCATATTCGGGAAGCGGTAATCTCCGCTGTTGGGTATTATACTCCATACTTTTATTTTAACTTTTAGCTATTCAATCAGTCTATAACAGTTTCTTGGGTACCGAAGCAACGAATTCCTTCAGGTAGAAAGGCTCAAAGTAAGCCACATCCTTGAAATCTTCTTTTGCCATCGCCTTCTCGGCCAGCGGGAACATCCACTTGGCCAGCGGATAAATGTCTTCAATGAAGTGCGCATTCGGATGTGTCAACTTCTCGCGGCATTTGGCAGCTCCGTTACCGAAGAAATACACCGGATGAGCGTCCAGGAACTCGGCATACGAATTCTCATCGATGATATCGGCGGCCGTTTCACGTTTCACGCGCAGGGCACGGTCGTAAACGGCGGCGTACACCTCCATACGGCGGGCATCAATCATCGGACAGAGCAACGCATCGTCCGGCAAATCCTGATGCAGCAGCACCGGTACACACATCACCTCCAGTGTGGGTAACCCAATCAAGGGGATATTACGTCCGTAACAGATTCCCTTCGCCATGGAAACCCCGATACGCAGCCCCGTATAGGAGCCCGGCCCGCAACTGACGGCTACCGCATCCAGCGGAATGGCATGATTATCCGCAAATGACAACGCTTCGTCTACATACACGCCCAATACCGTAGCGTGCGAAGGACCCTTGAAATCTTCTTTTGAAAAAATGGAAGCACCGTCCTGACTGACAGAAACGGAACAGACTTCCGTAGATGTTTCGATATGTAAAATGCAAGACATAATTACGCTTATATAGATAGTTTGCAAATATACACTTTTATTTGTACTCCATTTCCATATTTTCTTTACTTTTGCAAAAAAATACATTTAGTTATGATACAGTCTATGACCGGATACGGCAAAGCAACCGCCTCATTCGGAGATAAAAAAATCAATGTCGAAATCAAGTCTTTAAATAGTAAGGCGATGGACCTGTCTACCCGCATCGCCCCCCTGTACCGGGAAAAGGAAATGGAAATACGTAACCTTATCGCCCAGACCCTGGAACGCGGGAAAGTAGATTTCAGCCTGTGGGTAGAAAAGGATGCCGCCGAAACAGCGACTCCCATCAACGCCGCACTGGTAGAAAACTACTACAACCAGATTAAAACAATTTCCGAGACCTACCACATCCCGGTACCGCAGGACTGGTTCGCTACCCTGCTGCGGATGCCCGATGTACTGACCCGTGTAGACGTACAGGAACTCTCCGAAGAAGAATGGACCGTGGTCCGTCAGGCTGTCAGCGAAGCCCTGCAGCATCTGGTAGATTTCCGCAAACAGGAAGGACAGGCTCTCGAAAAGAAGTTTACAGAAAAGATTGACAACATCGAGCGCCTGTTGCAAAGCATCGAGGTCTACGAGAAAGAACGTGTCACCAGAATCCGTGAACGCATCACCGACGCACTGGAGAAAACCATCAGCGTAGACTACGACAAGAACCGACTGGAACAGGAACTCATCTATTACATCGAAAAGCTGGACATCAACGAAGAAAAACAGCGTCTGGCCAATCACCTGCGCTATTTCCGCGAAACGATGGCAGGCGGACACGGACAAGGCAAGAAGCTGGGATTCATCGCCCAGGAAATGGGACGGGAAATCAATACCACCGGCAGCAAGTCGAACCACGCCGAAATGCAGAACATCGTGGTACAGATGAAAGACGAACTGGAACAAATCAAAGAGCAGGTGCTCAATGTCATGTAAAAACAACTTCATCCATAAACGAACCTTATGACTGGAAAACTGATTATCTTCTCAGCCCCTTCAGGCTCCGGGAAATCCACCATCATCAACTACCTGTTGACCCAGAACCTGAACCTGGCTTTCTCCATTTCGGCCACCAGCCGTCCGCCGAGAGGAACCGAACAGAACGGAGTGGAATATTTCTTCCTGACTCCGGAAGAATTCAAACAACGCATCGCCGACAACGAGTTTCTGGAATACGAAGAAGTCTACAAGGACCGCTTCTACGGCACCCTGAAATCGCAGGTGGAGAAACAGCTCGCCGACGGACAGAATGTAGTGTTCGACGTAGACGTGGTAGGCGGATGCAACATCAAGCAATATTACGGTGAACGTGCCTTGTCGGTATTCATCCAGCCGCCTTCGGTAGAAGAACTGCGCAAACGCCTGAACGGCCGTGGTACAGACTCGCCCGAAGTCATTGAAAGCCGCATCGCAAAGGCCGAATTCGAACTGGGCTACGCCCCGCGGTTCGATGTCGTCATCGTCAACGATGACCTTGACAAAGCCAAGGCCGAGGCCCTGAAAGTAATCACCGAATTCCTGAACCGATAACAGAAACATCCCTTATGGTGAAAGACCCGAAAAAAGTAATCCGTATGCTGCTGGTCCTGTGCATTGTCATCGGACTGGCAGCCGTAGCGGTTGGTGTAGTGGCTGTCTATAAAGAAGAATACATCATTGCGGCAGGTATGCTGTTCGTTGCCATCTGGCAGGTCATTAATTTCTATAAATGGAAGAAACTCGTATAAAGACCGGAATCTTCGGAGGCTCTTTCAATCCGATTCACCTGGGTCATCTGGCTCTGGCCAATTATCTGTGTGAATACGGCGAAGTAGACGAAGTATGGTTTCTCGTCTCACCACTGAATCCCTTCAAGGTCCATCAGGACCTGCTGAAAGACGAACTCCGCCTGCAACTGGTACAGGCTGCGGTAGAAGGATATCCACGCTTCAAGGCCTCCGACTTCGAGTTCCACCTGCCCCGGCCTTCGTATACCATCCATACGCTCGACAAGCTGGCCCGTCAATATCCCGACCGGGATTTCTACCTGATTATCGGAGCCGACAACTGGGCGGCCTTCGACCGTTGGAAATCGCCGGAGGAGATTCTGCAAAAACATTACGTACTGATTTATCCGCGTCCGGGGTACGACCTGGGAGCACTCACCCTACCGCCCCGCGTCAAGGCCGTACATACCCCCCTGCTGGAAATCAGCTCCACCTTTATCCGTACCGCCATCCGCGAAGGGAAAGACATGCGTTACTTCCTTCATCCGGAAGTAGACCGCCTCATCAAGGAGCTCCACCTCTACCGGAAATGACCGCTACGGCTTTTCCGGTCCGCAGTGGAGTATCACCAGTACGACCTCGCTGGGGGTAAACAAACGGATATCCTTCCGCGATGTACCCAATCCGTTGCTGATAATTACCGGTATACCCTGACTGTTGTGTTTCAGTCCGGTGAGGAAACGGCTCCCGTATTTGGAAAAATTACCTGCCGGTGTCCATCGTTTGAACAGACTTACCTGTCCGCCGTGGGTATGTCCCGCCAAAGCCAAATCCGTATGCGAGATGTCCACATCTTCTACATAATCGGGAGTGTGCGTCACCATCACGACAAAATCTTCCGGTTTCAAGGCCAAGGTAGGCGACACACCGTTCCGCTTCAAATCGAACGGGTTCCGGATGCCGCAGATTTCGATGAACCGGTTTCCCTTCCAAAGCGTATCCACCCGATGTTCCAACAGCTTTACGCCACTATCCTTCATGGCTTTCCGTGCCAGACTATCCGCTTCTCCCCGCTCGTGGTTACCCATCACGGCATACGTTCCGTAAGGCGTTGAGACCTGCTGCAAAGCCTTGAAAAGCTCTTCTACATCACCCCCTTCGCGTCCCCGATAGTCACCACCCAAAATCAGGACATCGGCATCTACCGACTGAAGGGCACGCACGAGGTTCGGCAAGCGCTTGGCAGTAAACCGGCTCTCGTAATGGAAATCGGTAGCAAAGGCTATCCGGAATCCGTCAAAGGTCTCCGGAAGCTGCTCACTGTAAATATCATACTGTTTGATACGTCCTATTCCTTTATACTTGGAAAAGGAAGCCGTGGCACACGAACCAAGCAATACGGCCGACAATACTGCTCCAGTCAATGCCATTCCTATTCGTTTGAACATAAGCGATTGTTTGGGGATGCCTTTTGTCCCCCCGGGATTCCGGATGAACAAAAGATTTTCTCATATATTGACTTTATCTCTTCAGCCCGAAAATAAGCAAAAAGCGTTACCTTTGCCACGACAAAACAAAGTATTCATAATATGAAACAGAATCCTACTCCCAATTCTTTCAAGGCATGGGTACTGGCTGCCCGACCCAAGACATTGACAGCCGCTTCCGTACCTGTACTGATAGGAGGCGCACTGGCCTACATCTACGGTCATCTGCAGGCTACCCCATTCCTGCTCTGCCTGCTCTTCGCCTACCTGATGCAGATAGATGCCAACTTCATCAACGACCTGTACGATTTTCTGAAAGGAACCGACCGCGAAGACCGGCTAGGTCCCGAACGGGCCTGCGCCCAGGGCTGGATAACTGTTCCCGCCATGAAGAAGGGAATCCTGATAACCACCCTGCTGGCGGCCTGCTGCGGCCTGTGCCTGTTGATATACAGCGGTTGGGAAATGATTCCGGTGGGTCTGGCCTGCATTCTTTTCGCCTTCCTCTATACCGCCGGACCTTACCCGCTGGCTTATCATGGCTGGGGCGATGTACTGGTACTTGTCTTTTTCGGGTTTGTACCGGTAGGCTGCACCTACTACGTCATGGGGCACGGTTGGAATACGGCTGTCACCATGGGTTCCCTGGCCTGCGGACTCACCATTGACACCCTGCTGATGGTCAACAATTTCCGCGACCGGGACCAGGACCGCCAGAGCGGGAAGAAAACACTGGTTGTCCGCCTGGGAACCAAAGCCGGACTCATCCTGTATTTCCTGTTGGGGCTTGTTGCCTGCTGGTGCTGCTTTTATTTCATCGGCCTGGGTAAACCCCTGGCCGCCATCCTTCCACAGATTTACCTGTTACCGCATATCCTGACGACCATGAAAATGGCGCGTATCCATCAGGGCAAAGCCCTGAACGCGATATTGGGTGAAACCTCGCGGAACATCCTTATTTTCGGAATGCTGTTAACAATAGGGCTGGCGCTGTAAGCGTTTTCCGCTTACAAGGCCAGCCCCCGTCGGACTTCCTGTTTCAAGGGAGTCCGTTTTTTTATCGATGCTTATTCGTTACTGAAACGCTTGGCCTGTTCGGCAATCAGCGCATCATCATCGAAATAATTGATTTTCATGGCCCGGCGGACTTCATCCAGTGTCTGGGCAGCCGCTGCACGAGCTACCTCGCAACCCTGTTTCAGCATGGCATAGACAGCCGGAATGTCTTTCTCGAACTCTTTACGACGGTTGCGGATAGGTTCCAGTTCTTCCTGCATGATGGCAGCCAGGAACTTCTTCACCTTCATATCCCCCAAACCACCGCGGGTATAGTGAGCCTTCAGTTCATCCAGCGAAGCATAATCGGTCAGATAACGGCCGAAATGTTCCGGACGGCAGAATGCATCCAGGTAAGTGAATACCGTATTTCCTTCCAGACGGCCCGGGTCGGTCACCTTGATGTGGGTCGGGTCTGTATACATGCTCTTCACCTTCTTTTCCACTTCGTCAGCGCTATCGGACAGGTAAATGCAGTTACCCAACGATTTACTCATCTTCGCCTTACCGTCGGTTCCCGGCAGACGCAGACAAGCCGCATTATCCGGCAACAGGATATCCGGCTCTACCAGTGTTTCGCCATAGATATGGTTGAAACGACGGACGATTTCGCGTGCCTGCTCAATCATCGGTTCCTGGTCTTCACCAACCGGTACAGTGGTAGCCTTGAACGCTGTGATGTCGGCAGCCTGACTGATGGGATAAGTAAAGAAACCGACCGGGATGCTGGTCTCGAAGTTACGCATCTGGATTTCAGTCTTCACGGTCGGGTTACGCTGCAGACGTGATACGGTCACCATATCCATGTAATAGAAGGTCAACTCGCACAGTTCCGGAATCTGAGACTGGATAAAGATGGTCGATTTGCTCGGGTCCAATCCGACAGACAGATAATCCAATGCCACTTCAATTACATTCTGGCGTACCTTTTCGGGGTTATCGATGTTATCGGTCAGTGCCTGACCGTCGGCTTCGAAAACAAAAATCTTGTCGTAAAGTCCGGAATTCTGAAGTTCCACACGGCGACGAAGCGAACCTACGTAATGTCCGATATGCAGTTTTCCGGTAGGACGGTCACCGGTCAGTATAATCTTTTCTTTTTTCATGGGTATGTATTTCATTTGTTTATAAATTGCAGCAAAGATACACAATTACTTTGTTTTCTTCAAAATAAATCGTTTCTTTGCATCATACGATGTAACAGCCCTATCCGGGGCACTGCATCCCCGCTCTAAAACATTCAAATAATCTATATGTATGAAAAAGACATTGAAAAAAGTGCTGGTACTCGGTTCGGGTGCCTTGAAAATCGGCCAGGCCGGTGAATTCGACTACTCCGGCTCACAAGCATTGAAAGCCTTGCGCGAAGAAGGCATCCGCTCTGTGCTCATCAACCCCAACATTGCTACCATCCAGACTTCGGAAGGTATTGCCGACCAAGTATACTTCCTGCCGGTAACCCCTTATTTCGTGACTGAAATCATCAAAAAAGAACGTCCGGACGGTATTCTGCTGGCCTTTGGCGGACAGACTGCCCTGAACTGCGGAACAGAACTTTATCAGACAGGAGTTCTACAGGAATACGGTGTAGAAGTATTGGGTACCTCGGTAGAAGCCATCATGTACACCGAAGACCGAGACCTCTTCGTGAAAAAGATGAACGAAGCTTCACTGAAGACTCCGGTTAGCCAGGCTGTAGAATCCATGGAGGCTGCACTCGAAGCCGCCCGCCGTATCGGTTACCCGGTCATGATCCGTTCTGCATACGCTTTAGGTGGATTGGGAAGCGGTATCTGTCCCAACGAAGAAGCCTTCATCGAACTGGCAGAGAGCGCCTTTACTTTCTCACCACAGATTCTGGTAGAAGAATCGCTGAAAGGCTGGAAAGAAATCGAGTTCGAGGTTATCCGCGACGCGAACGACCACTGCTTCACGGTAGCCAGCATGGAGAACTTCGACCCGCTGGGTATCCATACCGGTGAATCCATCGTAGTAGCTCCTACCTGCTCCCTGTCGGAAGAACAGGTTACTACCCTGCAGGCCCTCTCCCGCCAGTGTATCCGCCACCTGGGTATCGTAGGTGAATGTAACATCCAGTACGCCTTCAATGCCGATACAAACGACTACCGCATCATCGAGGTAAATGCCCGCCTCAGCCGTTCTTCGGCCCTGGCTTCCAAAGCTACCGGTTATCCGCTGGCCTTCGTGGCCGCCAAGATTGCCTTGGGTTATACACTCGACCAAATCGGTGAAATGGGTACTCCGAACTCTGCTTATGTAGCACCGTCACTGGATTACCTCATCTGTAAAATTCCTCGTTGGGACCTGACCAAGTTCGTAGGCGTATCCCGCCGCATCGGTTCCAGCATGAAGTCAGTAGGCGAAATCATGTCCATCGGACGCTCGTTCGAAGAAATCATCCAGAAGGGTCTGCGTATGATCGGACAGGGCATGCACGGTTTCGTAGGCAATGACCATACTCGCTTCGACAACCTGGATGACGAGCTGTCCAACCCGACCGACCTGCGTATCTTCGCCATCGCCCAGGCACTGGAAGAAGGATACAGCATCGAGCGTATCTTCGAACTGACCAAGATTGACCCGTGGTTCATCGAACGTCTGAAGAACATCGTCGATTATAAAGCCAAGCTGCAGAGCTATGATTCCCTGGAATCACTCCCGGCCGATGTATTGCGCGAAGCCAAACGTCTGGGATTCTCCGACTTCCAGATTGCACGTTTCGTACTGAAACCGCACAACGGCAACATGGAAAAAGAAAACCTGCAGGTACGTGCCTACCGTAAGAAACTGAATATCCTGCCGGCTGTAAAACGCATCAATACCGTGGCTTCCGAACATCCGGAACTGACCAACTACCTGTACTTCACCTACGATGCCGAAGGTTACGATGTGAATTACTACAAGAACGAGAAATCGGTGGTTGTACTGGGCTCAGGCGCCTACCGCATCGGTTCTTCCGTAGAGTTCGACTGGTGTTCGGTAAACGCCATCCAGACTGCCCGCAAACTGGGTTACAAGTCCATCATGATCAACTATAATCCGGAAACCGTATCGACCGACTACGATATGTGCGACCGCCTCTACTTCGACGAACTCTCGTTCGAACGGGTATTGGATGTCATCGACCTGGAACAGCCACGTGGTGTCATCGTTTCCGTGGGCGGACAGATTCCGAACAACCTGGCCATGAAACTCCACCGCCAGTCTGTGCCTATCCTGGGTACTTCGCCGGTATCCATCGACCGTGCCGAAAACCGCAACAAATTCTCGGCCATGCTCGACCAGCTGGGTATCGACCAGCCGGCTTGGCAGGAACTGACCAGCCTGGACGATGTAAAACAATTCATCGCCAAAGTGGGTTATCCGGTACTGGTACGCCCGTCGTACGTACTTTCCGGTGCAGCCATGAACGTCTGCTACGATGAAGAAGAACTGACCCGCTTCCTGCAGATGGCCAGCGAAGTATCGAAGGAATATCCGGTAGTTATCTCACAATTCATGCAGGAAACCAAGGAAATTGAATTCGATGCCGTAGCCAATCAGGGCGAAATCGTGGAATACGCCATCTCGGAACACATCGAATATGCCGGTGTACACTCCGGCGACGCTACCCTGGTTTTCCCGGCCCAGCAGATTTATTTCTCTACCGCCCGTCAGATTAAGAAGATCAGCCGCCGCATTGCCCAAGAACTGAACATCTCCGGTCCGTTCAACATCCAGTTCCTGGCCCGGAAGAACGAAGTGAAAGTCATCGAATGTAACCTGCGTGCTTCGCGTAGCTTCCCGTTCGTATCGAAGGTATTGAAACGCAACTTCATCGAAACAGCTACCCGTATCATGCTCGACGCTCCGTATACCCAACCGGACAAATCGGCTTTCGACATCGACCGCATCGGTGTAAAAGCTTCCCAATTCTCATTCGCCCGTCTGCAGAATGCCGACCCGGTATTGGGAGTCGACATGTCGTCTACCGGTGAAGTGGGTTGCTTGGGAGATGATTTCGACGAAGCTCTGCTGAACGCGCTCATCGCTACCGGTTACCGCATTCCGAAGAAAGCTGTCCTCCTCTCTTCCGGAGCTACCAAGTCGAAAGTAGATTTGCTGGATGCCAGCCAGATGTTAAGCCAGAAAGGTTACCACATCTACGCTACTGCCGGTACCGCTACCTTCCTGAACTCACACGGTATTCCTACTACTCCGGTATTCTGGCCGGATGAACGTCCGAACGCCGAAAACAACGTGATGAAGATGATTGCCAACCATCAGTTCGACCTGATTGTGAACATTCCGAAGAACCACAGCAAACGCGAACTGACCAACGGGTACCGTATCCGCCGCGGCGCCATCGACCACAACATTCCGTTGATGACGAATGCCCGCCTGGCCAAGGCCTTCATCGAAGCCTTCTGCACTACCAAACTGGAAGACATTCAGATCAAGAGCTGGCAGGAATACAAATAATCCGTTTTTAAACCGCACTTGAACGGTATTTAAAATCGCATAAAAAGGGTGGGGCCTCATGGGTTCCACCCTTTGAACCGAATAATATTCTATATCTTTCTGATTATCAAATTATACATTCAATATTCATTGTAATTTGATACCGCAAAGTTCCCGGAATTTACAATGCTAATACCGGGATTTGAATGCTATTATAAGTAAATGCGCCGTTTTAAATTGCGCTTCTATATTCATTCGGCGTACACCCGGCCACTTTCTTGAACATCCGGCTCAAATGATGCGGATACTGGAAGCCGACTTCGTAAGCAATTTCGCTCACGGTCTTGTTCGTGCTTGCCAGCAAATCCTTGACGCGGTTGATAACGGTAAGGTGGATGTATTCGATGGCGGACTTGCCGGTTTCCTTCTTCACAAGGTCGCCGAAATAGTTGGCGGAGAAGTGGAGCTGGTCGGCACACCACGCCACGGAGGGCAAACCGATTTGCTCGGGCTTGTCTGAATCGAAGTAGCCGGTCATCAGTTCTTCGAAGCGAGTGAGGACATCGCGGTTGATAGCCTCACGGGTGGCAAACTGGCGGTCGTAGAAACGGAGGCAATGGTTGAGCAGGACTTCGATGTTGGAGGTGATGATGCTGCGGCTATGCTTGTCGATGCGGTGGTGCAGTTCTTCCTCTATCTCGGTGAAGCAGTTGAAGATGGTCTGCCGCTCGCGCTCGGACATATGCAAGGCTTCGTTCACTTCGTAGGAGAAGAATGTGTATTCCTTCATTTTCTTTGCAAGGCTCGTGCCTCGCAGCAGGTCGGGATGGAACAGCAGACAATAGCCTTCGGGATTGGGCGTTTCGCCGCCGTCGTCGATGCCTGCCACTTGTCCGGGAGCCACGAATACCAATGTGCCTTCCTGATAGTCGTATTGGCTGCGCCCGTAAGTCAGCTTTCCGTGTATCTTCTCTTTCAGGTAGATGCCGTAGAAGCCGTAAAGTTTCTTTTTATGCTTCAAAACCTTGACATCCTTGAAGTCGATGAATGTCACCAACGGATTGAGTGTTTCAATCCCTAAAAACTCATTGTAATCGTGGATGCTGTTGATATTTATGATGTCGCCCATATCTTGTTTCCTCCATTTATTAAAGTATGATGCCACAAAATTAATCTTTTCTTTACTCATTCAGCAAGGAGGGAAGGCATTTCTGTAAAATGGGTGCAAGATTCTGTGATTTGTGTTATCCCGTTGATTGGACGCTACTTGCGGTGAATGCCATTCGTTGATATTGGTGCTTCAATCCGTAATCTGTGTATGGACGAAAGACATACGCTGCTGTAATTTTGCACCTGACAAAAACAAAGTTCAAAATGAAAATGATTATCAATATCTGTCTGCTTATGGCGATTTTATCTTTCAACAGTTGCGATGAGAATATGGCTTCATCATACGTTCCCTCGCAGGAAGGAAATGACTCGGTTCCTGCAACAACGGGACACTTGACTACCCGCAGCACCATTGCCGATGTCTTGGCTCATCCGGCTTTCGAGGGATTCAGCCAATACATCTTGCCTTTGGAATGGGGGTATGACGTGGATATGCCGCTCTCCGAAGTGGAGCGTTTGCTTCCCTACCATAATTATATTGACGCGGAGCGGTGCGTGGGCTACATCAACCAGATGATAGATTCGGTGGCAGCCGGACGCAGGATTTATTACGACTTGGGGCGCGAAGATGCCGGACTGTTCTTCTTCCGTGGACGGTCGGGCGCACCGTTTGCGGTCGTCTGTCCCGGAGGCGGCTTCTCGTATGTCGGCTCCATCCACGAGGGCTTTCCTCACGCTTTGGCTTTAAGCCGGATGGGATATAATGCGTTTGTCATTCAGTATCAGACGGGCAGCGCACAGACGACTTGCGAGGACTTGGCGGTGGGCATCGAATACATCTTCCGCCACGCCACGGAGTTGCAGGTCGATACAGCAGGTATTCCGTGTGGGGCAGTTCGGCGGGGGCGCGTATGGCGGCATACATTGGCTCCTACGGCACGGAGGCTTTCGGCGCGGCACAGCTTCCCCGTCCGCGCACGGTGGTGATGGCCTACACGGGGCATAGCGAATATACCCGGCAAGACCCGCCTACCTATGCCGTGGTAGGCTCGAATGACGGCATCGCCAATCCGAACACGATGCGCCGCCGCACCGAAGCTCTGCAAGCCATCGGCATCCCGGCGGAGTTCCACCTCTATCCGAACCTCCGGCACGGCTTCGGGCAGGGGCGTCGGGTTCTGCGAGCCGAGGGCTTCGAGGCAGCGTGCGGCTGCGGCGGACGTGTCGGCGTCGCGGTCGCGCTCGGCGGCCGAGCGTTTCAGGTAGATGGTGTTGAAGGCGGTGTTCACGGCCTCCAGTTCGTCGGGCGCGTCGGCGAGGCCGATGGCGGCCAGCGCGGCGACGTAAGGCTCCTTGCGGAGCTTCTCGACGAGGTCGGTCAGGGTACTCGTCTCCGAAGCATAGTCCAGGCGGGGCACATCGCCTGCCTCGCGGAAGGCGAAGGCGAGCGTAGAGCCTGCCTTCTGCTTGTCGGCGGCGGGCTGATAGTCAGCGTAGGCCTGGATAATTTGTTTGTAGAAGAGGAAGAGCTTGTCGCGTGCCTGGTCGGCGACGACGATTTCAGACGTTTCCAGATAGCCTTTGTCGGGCTGGAAGCATTCCAGCTCGTTGGCCACGGCGGCGGCAAAGGCGGCGCGCTGGGCGGCGAAGCCACGGGCCTCGGCTACGTCCTGGGGGATGGCGGCGAGGGCGTCGGTGGCAAACTGTGCGTGTTGCGGGTTCCGGGCTTTGCTGCGCGAGAAGTCATAGATAATTTCTTTCATACGTTTTTTATTCAATAAAGTTATACATTGGGTTCTTTTTGCGATTTCGTCCTGCATGTTGCAGGAAGCTTTCGCGCTTTGCGATTCCGTCCTGCACGTTGCAGGAAGCTTTCGCGAAGCGCGAAAACGTCACGCTTAGGGGATGGCTACGATTTTGTCCGCGTAGTTGCTCCATTCACTCGCTGCCTGGTAGGCATCTACCGACTCGGCCGGCACCTGGATTTCAAAGAGGCTGGTGACACCTAAGAGAACAGAGGTCGACATCTCGGGCGGCACAGCCGCCCGGCAGGTGATGGAGGCAAGCTTGGAACAACTGTAGAATGCGGCGAGACCGATCTTCGTCAGCGATGCCGGGAGTTCGATGGAGGTGAGGTTATTGCACTTCACGAATGCATCGATACCGAGGACCCTGACACCTTGAGGCAGCTTGGCAGTCGTGAGGGGGACAGGGTCTATGTAAAGCATTTTAACGTATTTCAAGTCACTTGTATTATAGGTGGCCCCCTCAAGGTCGAGAGTCCGCAATGCCCATTCGTTTTGTCTGATGGCATTCCAGTCGGCGTCGTTCAGGGTGCCGCTCGTCACGGTGATGGAGGTCAGGTCGGTGCGGCTGCCTATCAGCTTGGCGAGCTGGCCTTCGGAGACATTGCCAAGTGTTATTTGGGTGCAGGCGACGGGGATGCGCCCGATGGTGGTGCTGCCCTTCTTGTTGTCCAGCATCACGAGAATTTCGCCTGTGGCGACGCCGCTCGTTATGTCGGCGGGGGCGGTGACGTTGAGGGTGAACCCGGTGTTGGCGGCGCGGGTCAGGGCGATGTCGGCCTTCCAGCCCGCGGGAGCCACGACGAAGAGGTTGTCCGTGGTGAACTCGGCGCTACCCTCGGCGGTGCATTCTATTGTCTTTGTTTCGTCGTAGAGCAGGGAGAGGCTCGTAGGATTGAACGTCAGGCTGATGCCCGTGTAGCGTGGCACTTGGAAGGTGCCGCCGTTGTTGGCCAGCTTGAAGATTACGTAGTCGGCGTTCGTCGTGTCGACGCTTTCAAAGAAGCTGTCGCCTTTCGGGCCCGTATCGCCCGTGTCACCTTTCTCGCCGTCCTCGCCGCTGACACGCGTCCAGGTCTTGCCGCCGTCCACGCTCAGGTAGATGGCGTCGGGCTTGATGTCTTTGTTCTGCGAGTCGGTGGTGATTTGCTGTTCGTTGAGCTTCTTGCCCGTGGCCAGCTGGGGCAGCGGGGCGTCGTCGCCGGCGGGGCCTTGGTCGCCTTGCTCGCCCTGCGTGCCGTTGGCGCGGATGGGGTTGCCGTCGGTGTCGGTCAGGAGCTCGCCGTTCAGCGTCCAGTACCAGTTGCCGTCGTCGGCTTGCGTGGCGCCTATCTGCGGGGTGTCGCCCTTGTCACCCTTGTCGCCCTTCGTGCCGTGGTAGATGGTGATGGCGGGCGTGTTCAGGAAGCTGATGGTGAAGCCCACCTCCACGCCGTCCTTCACGACGGGCGTCACGGCGGTGATGTAGTCCGTCGTGCTGAGCAGCGTCTGTAGGGCTTGGATGTTGGTGTTCGTTTCCGCCTGCCAGGCTTCGAGGGCGGCGATGCGCGCAGCCTGTGCGGCCAGTTCCTCGGTGTTTTGGTTCACTTGCTCCCAGAGTTCGGAGTCGTCGTACTTGCAGGCCGCCAAGGTCAGCGCGGCGAGCAGGAGGAGGGTTAAGGTCTTTCTTGCTTTCATATAGTTGTCCGATTAAAATTGGTTCTCATAGCATTTGCCGGGGGAGATGGACGCACCGTGGTGCGTCCCTACAACGAGTGCGTGTTGCAAATGTAATAAAACACGTCGTTTAATCAAGCAAAAAAACGAGTTTTTGACCTCGGAGGTGAGCCTACATCAACCCGGACTTGATGTACCATGAGGTCGGACTTCATCCTACATCAGTTCCGGACTAAGGTCTATTAACATTTGCAGCCAATATCTCCGACAACGACAATCCGTCAGGATAAGCACCGTCCGAGGCTCGGATAGCACCAATCCTGCAGGATAAGCATCATCCGAGGGGTCGGACAGCAGTTCTCGAAGAAAATAAGCACTGTCGGAGGCTCGGACAGCCTTTATTCTACAGTTTTAGCCCTGTGGAAGCCCTCGGATTGTGCTAAAAATCTTTCGCAAGCCTTGTCCGAGCTATTTTCGGCGTTTCGGTGAAATGGGTGCTTCTATCTGTAATCTGTGTATGGACGGAGAAGCCTTGCCGATGTAATTTTGCATCAGAAAACAATTAATAGACAAAAGAATATGGATACAGTAAAATTGAGAAACGGCGTGGAAATGCCGATTTTGGGTTATGGAGTTTATCAGGTATCGCCGTCGGAGTGCGAGCGGTGCGTGAGGGATGCCATCAGCGTGGGCTATCGTCTGATTGACACGGCGCAGGCGTATGGCAACGAGCAGAACGTGGGCAACGCTATCCGTAATTGCAGCGTACCCCGCGAAGAATTGTTCATCGTGACGAAGGTGTGGATTTCCAATGCCAGATACGAGCGGGCAAAGGCAAGCATCGACGAGTCGCTCCGCAAATTGCAGACCGACTACATCGACCTGTTGCTCATTCACCAGCCTTTCAACGACTATTACGGTACGTGGCGGGCGATGGAGGAAGCGTATAAGGCGGGCAAGCTCCGTGCCATCGGCGTGTCGAACTTCTATCCTGACCGCTTCATCGACTTGGCGGAATTCAGCGAGATACCGCCTATGGTCAATCAGGTGGAAACCCACGTGTTCAACCAGCAGATAGAGGCGCAACAGATTATGGAGCAATACGGCACACACATTATGGCGTGGGGACCGTTTGCCGAGGGACGCAACAACTTCTTCGGTAACGAAACACTGATAGCCGTCGGTGCCAAGTATAACAAGAGTGCGGCACAGACCGCCCTGCGCTATCTCATCCAGCGCGGCGTGATTGTCATCCCGAAGTCCGTCCGCAAGGAGCGTATGGAGCAGAACTTCGATGTGTTCGACTTCACGCTGACCGATGAGGATATGCAGCGCATCCGCCAGTTGGACTTGGGACACAGCCTGTTCTTCTCGCATTACGACCCGCAGACGGTGAAATGGCTTTGTGATTATGGAAAGAGCAAATAAAGATGAAAAGGATATTTCAACTCATCTGTTTGCTGCTTGCCGCCAACTGTGTGGCAGCTTGCAGCAACACGGAAAATGACGCGCCCCTCGGTCCGATAGGCGAAACGCCAGCCGAGGAAGACCCGGATGCAGATCACATCTACCTGTGGCCGGAAGGCAATATGCCGACCGAAACAAACTACACCGTAAACAACGGCAACTATCAGGACGACCCGGATTTCCGTCCCAATATGGTTTGGTATCCCGTGCCGGACGGGACGGAAGTAAAGGGAGCCGTAATGGTATGCCCCGGCGGAGCGTTTATGTTCCGTAGTGGAAACGAAGGCGCACCTGTGGCGGAGCGTCTGGCGGAACTGGGCTGGCAAAGCTTTGTGGTGAACTACCGTGTCCGTCCCTATACGATGGAAGAAGGCAGTTTGGACTTGGCACGTGCCATCCGCTATGTCCGCAGCCACGCCGGGCAGTATGGCATCGACCCTGACCGTATCGCGTCGGTGGGATTTTCCGCAGGCGGCATCCTCTGTGGCGATGAAGCCTTGCACTTTGATGGACAGGTGAACGGCACGGCATTGGATGACAGCTATGTCCCCGATGCGCTCGATGATGTGTCGGCTGATGTATGCGCCATCGGTATGATTTACTCGTTCTATGGACGGTTGAGCGTATCAAATAACAACGTGGACGACCTGCGTGCCGGGAATATTCCCCCGACATTCTATACCTACGGTACGGAAGATCCTTTCTACCGCCAGTTCATCGCCAATGCTAACGCTGCCCGTGAAGCCGGTGTGCAAGTAGAAGAACACGTACTGGACGGTTGGCCGCACGGCTTCGGCGTACAGGGAGAATGGACTACATGGTTCGACAGTTTCCTAACCCAGATAATGTCGCATTGATTATGAAAACAGATAAAGACAACCCCAAAGGCATCTCCCGCCGTGACGCACTAAAACGGATGGGATTGTTCGTGGCTGGAGCAGCCGCATTGAGTATGCCCACGGCATTGACTTCTTGCGATAACGAAAAGAAGAAACGTATCATCCTCTATTTCACCGCTACGGGTAACAGCCTCTACATCGCCCGGCAACTGGCAGACGAAGAGACCGAACTGCTCAGCATCCCGCAGATAGTAAAGCAGGGCCGCCACGACTTTGAGGCGGACGAGATAGGTATCGTCTATCCCATCTACGGACACATGCCGCCCAATATGGTGCGGAACTTCATCAAGCAGGCACGCATCAAGGCAGGTTATAAGTTTGCCGTCCTCACCTATGGAATGCTTGACTTCAACGCCGCTGAGCTGTGGGACGGCATCTCACAGCAGGCAGGTACGAAGTTCGACTACATCAACACCCTCGTGATGGTGGACAATTGGCTGCCCAATTTCGATATGGCGGAACAGATGAAGATGGACAAGCACATTCCCGAACAGTTGGAAAAGATAAAGGCAGACTTGGGGCAACGTATGCGGTGGGTGAAGCCTGCCACCGAAGAAGCCCGCCGCGCCCACGACGGCTTTGTCGCCTTTTCGCGCCTCGACCCGGAGGTTGGCTTCCTGATGCGGAGCGAGAAGTATTTCCAAGTGACGGATGCCTGCATCGGCTGTGGCGTATGCACCGAAGTCTGTCCGCGCGGCAACTACGAACTGACTTCCACGGGAGTAAAGACCGAGGGCGATTGCGACTTTTGTTTCGCCTGCATCCACAACTGCCCGCAGAAAGCCATACAGTTCCGGTCTTTGCCCGACGACCCGTTGCTTGCACGCGGCGAGGTGAACCCTAATGCCCGCTACCGCAACGAACACATATCGTTGTGGAGCATCAAAGAAAGTAACAGACAATAAAACAACTAAAATCAAATAAGTATGAACACATTCAAGAAAATCCTGCTGTCCGCCTTGCTTGTTTGCGGCGGCGTATGTGCAATGAACGCACAAGAGAAAACCACCACGGCGGGCGTGCCGTTGGTTACATTGAACAACGGCGTGGAGATGCCCCGCTTCGGGCTGGGCACTTTCCTGCAAGGGTCTAATGAAATCTGTCGGCAGTCTTGTCTTACGGCACTGAAGGCCGGTTACCGACACATCGACACGGCACATGCCTATAATGATGAGGAGGGTGTGGGACAAGCAGTGAAGGAAAGCGGCATCCCGCGCGAGGAAATCTGGATAACCAGCAAGCTCTGGCCCAACGAATACGGCGAAGGCAAGACCCTGAAAGCCATCGACGATATGTTGAAGCGTCTCCAGCTGGATTATATAGACCTTCTCTATGTCCATCAGCCTTTCGGCGACTTCGTGGGAGCGTGGAAAGACATGGAGAAGGCTGTAAAAATGGGCAAGGTTCGCGCCCTCGGCATCAGTAATTTCGATGCCAATGACGAGGTGTGGAATACCATTATGGACAGCGCCACCATCAAGCCTGCCGTGCTCCAGATAGAATGCCACCCCTACGCCCAACGTCTGGAGATGCGTAAGAAAGCCGCCAAGGAAGGCATACAGGTAGAATGTTGGTTCCCTTTGGGCGGCGCAATGAGCAATGGCGCACTATTCAAAGACCCCGTCATCAGGAAGATAGCCGAAGCACATGGCAAGTCGCCGGCACAAATCATCCTGCGCTGGCACATTCAGGAAGGTTTTTCTGTAATCCCCGGAGCCACCAATCCCGACTATATCAAGGAGAACATCCAGATATTCGACTTCGCCCTCACCGATGAGGAAATGCAGCAGATGCGTTCGCTCAACAAGGAGCAACGGTTCTTCACTATGCCGGAAGAGGGCGTTCGACGGATGGTAAGAGAGAACAATCTGTAATCTGTGTATGGACAGGGGGCTTTGGCGTAACTTTGCGACATGAATCAAAAACAGATTGGATATGAAAGAACAAATCATCCGTTTCTTCAAGATGTGGACGCTTCCGCTCGGCATGTTTGCAGGGGTGGGTGTCTATCTGATGTTCCACTACATCCCGTGGCTCAGTCCGCTGAAAGTGCTGGCGAAGGGAGCTAATGATTATATCCTGCCGCTGATGGTATTTATCCAGCTGTTCACCACCTTCTGCAAGGTTAATCCCCGCAAAATGAGAATCTGCAGATGGCACATCATCATGATAACGGTGCAATTGGTTTGCTGTCTGGCAGTGGCATTGCCCATTCACTTTTTCCCGGACTTCTCTTATAATGTGGTGGCGCAAGGGGCGTTGGTCTGCCTGATAGTTCCCACCGGGACGGCTGCTGCGGTGATTGCCGGACGGCTTGGCGGCAACGAGACCACACTGACCACCTACACGATTCTCAGCAACTTAGTGGCGGCGGTGATGATTCCGGTGGTGTTCCCATTGGTGGAGATGCAGTCCGCAGGCTCGTTCGGACATCAATTCCTGATTATCCTGCGGCGTGTGTTTCCGTTGCTCATTACGCCGTTCCTTGCAGCGTGGGCATTGAGGGAATTTCTGCCGAAGGTACACGCTGCGGTCGTGCGGCTGTGCGGAAGCCTTGCGTTTTATCTGTGGGGCATTTCGTTGATAATAGCCATCGGACTTACACTCCGCTCGGTGGTGAACAGCCATTTCGACCCTCATGTCATGGGTTGCTGGCCCTGTCCGCATTGGTCGCGTGCGCCTGGCAATTCGGTATCGGGAAGCTGGTGGGCAGACGCTTGGGCGATTATATCAGTTGTGGCCAGGGATTCGGCCAAAAGAACACGATACTTGCCATCTGGGTATCCTACACCTACCTCACGCCAGTCATTTCCGTGGCGCCAAGCTGTTACATCGTCTGGCAGAACGTGGTGAACTCGTGGCAACTGTGGTGGAAAGAAAAACGTGATACGAAACATTGAAAAACAGATAAATTATGAATTACAGATACTTGGGAAACAGAGGACTCCGTGTATCAGCCATCGGCCTGGGCTGTATGGGAATGAGCCACGCCTACGGTGCGCCCGCCGGACACCGGGAAATGGCGGAGCTGCTGGCAAAGGCGATGGAGTTGGGCTACGACTTCTTCGATACCGCCGAGGTGTATGGCACGCCCGACAATCCGCACGACAACGAGGAACTGCTTGGCAATGCCCTGAAACCTTACCGCAACAAGGTGGTCATCGCCACGAAATTCGGCATCCGCTTCGACAAGGAAAGCGGGCGCGTGCCTTATCCGCTGCTACCCGATTCGCGTCCCGAAACCATACGCCGGTCGGTGGAAGGCTCGCTCCGCCGCTTGCGGACGGACTACATCGACCTATACTACCAGCACCGCCCCGACCCGAATGTGCCAATAGAAGACGTGGCGGGAACTGTGAGGGACTTGATAAAGGAGGGCAAGGTACTCTATTGGGGCTTGTCGGAAGCGTCGGAAGAAGACATCCGCCGTGCCAATGCAGTCTGTCCGCTCACCGCCGTGCAAGACCGCTACTCGATGATGGCACGCTGGCACGAAGCCTTGTTCCCCATGTTGGAGAAATTGGGCATCGGCTTGGTAGCCTTCTCGCCGCTTGCCAACGGTCTGCTCAGCGACCGCTACAACGCCGCTTCGCACTTCGACGCAGGGACTGACTACCGGGCAGGAATGCCACAGTTCCAGCCGGACAGTTACGATAAGAACAGCGAACTGCTGCAACTCATCCGCTATATCGCAAGTGAAAAAAATGCCACGCCCGCACAAATCTCCCTCGCGTGGATGCTTTGCAAAAAGCCGTGGATAGTCCCCATTCCCGGCACACGCAAGCCCGACCGGTTGCAGGAGAACGCTGGAGCTGCGGACATTACATTATCGGAAGAGGAAGTGAAACAGATAGACCAAGCGTTGGATGCGATGCCGATGTCCGGCGTATTCGGTGGAACAAAATAAAAACATAATCCTATGAAACGATTGAATTATCTTATACTGTCCGCCCTGCTTGCCTTGTGTGCAAGTTGTGGAGGGCAATCACCCCAAGCTCAAGAGGGGATGATGAACGACAGCATCCTTGCTATTCGTGAGCAAGGCAGTTTCTTGATAGGCGGTTCTATTAAAACGCAACCGGGCACTTACGACACGCACCAGCCGTTGAAACTAGACGGCCAGACCCTGCACGGCGACCACGCCTATGTGTCTTATCAAATCCCAGTCGATGCCCGCAAGAATCCGCTCGTATTCCTGCACGGAGCAGGACAATCCGCCAAGACGTGGGAAAGTACGCCCGACGGTCGTGAGGGCTTCTCTACAATTTTCCTGCGCCGGGGATTCAGTACCTACCTGATAGACCAACCTCGCCGTGGGCGTGCCGGACGCAGCACGGTGGACGAATCCATCAAGGCTACGACAGACGACCAGTTCTGGTTTGAGAATTTCCGTATGGGTGTGTGGCCGGAGTATTATGACGGCAGCCAGTTTCCACAGTCGGAGGAGGCTTTGGATCAATTCTTCCGTCAAATCACGCCCAACACGGGAGCTTACGATGAGCAGTTGATTGCTACCGATGTGGCCGCATTGATGGATAAGATTGGCGGTGGCATCCTCGTCACCCATTCGCAAGGTGGCGGGCCGGGCTGGCACGCGGCCATCAAGAGCGACAAGGTACGTGCCATTGTGTCCTACGAACCGGGGAGCGGCTTCGTCTTTCCTGAAGGTGAAACTCCCGAACCGTTACAGACCATCAGTCCGTTTGGGGCATTGGGGGCAACATCCATTCCTTTGGCTGACTTCGAGAAACTGACCCGTTTCCCTATCATCATTTATTACGGCGACTACATTCCCGATGAGCCGAGTGATAATTGGGCAATGGACAGTTGGCGTGTACGCCTGCAAATGGCACGGATGTTTGCCGATTGCATCAATCGTCACGGCGGCGATGCCACGGTGGTGCATCTGCCCGAACAAGGCATCAAAGGCAACTCGCATTTCTTGTTCGCGGAAAAGAACAACGTACAGCTTGCCGACTTGTTATCTGCTTGGTTGAAAGAGAAAGGGTTGGACTAACTACTCTTCTTAGTCTCATAACATATAAACGTAGGGCATCTTCGGAATGAGAATTTCGGGGATGCTTTTTCTTTTGAGCACATACGGCGTATGAGACCACCTCAAACGGCGTTAGAGATACCCTTATACGGCGTATGAGGTATGTTCGAAATACATTCGTTGATATTGGTGCTTCTATCTGTAATCTGTGTATGGACGGGCAGCAACTTGCGCAGTAACTTTGCAACAAATAATTAAAGCAGAATATTTTATGAGAACAATTATCCTATCCATTACAATGATTATGCTAAGTTTTTACCAGTCTGCACAAGCACAGCAGGCGGACACATTAAGCATCCGTCAGCAACGTATTGTCGCCATTGCCGCTACGACGGCACAAGGCGATTTGGAGAACTTGAAAACATCCCTTGCCCGTGGACTGGACAACGGGATGACGGTAAACGAAATCAAGGAGGTGCTGGTACACGCCTACGCCTATTGCGGATTCCCCCGTAGTCTGCGTGCCTTGCAGACCTTTATGGAGGTGCTGGACGAGCGCAAGGCACAAGGCATTACCGATGCCGTAGGTCGTGAAGCGTCACCCGTAGCCGATGAGCAGGACAAGTACACCCGTGGCGCGGAACTGCTCGAAAAGTTGAGCGGTGCGCCAGCCGATGCGCCCAAGACAGGCTATGCCGCCTTTGCCCCTGTCATCGAACAATACTTGAAAGAACACCTGTTCTGCGACATCTTCGAGCGTGACCTGCTGACGTGGCAGGAACGCGAGCTTGCCACCGTGTCCATCCTTACCGCTATGGGCGAGGGTGTGGAGCCGATGTTGAAGTCCCATTCCGCAATCTGTCTGCGTCAAGGCATTACAGAAAGTCAGCTCCGTCAGATGACGGAAATTGTGAACGGACTGAAAGATGATGATCCGTTTGCTCGCGGTACGCTGATGCCCGATAATCCGAACTTTACAGACAAGGCTTGGCTGCAAGGTTATGTCTCTCCGCAGGATGGTTTCGGCTGTACGGTGTCCAACGTAACCTTCGCACCCGGATGCCGCAACAGTTGGCACAGTCATAAGGGAGGGCAGCTCTTGCTCTGCACTTCTGGCAAAGGCTATTATCAGGAGAAAGGCAAACCCATCCAACTGCTCCTGCCCGGCGATGTGGTGAAGATTGCCCCTGATGTCGTCCATTGGCACGGAGCGGCTCCCGACAGCGAATTTACGCATATAGCCATCGGCACACAGCTTGACAAAGGCGGCGTGACGTGGCTGGAGCCGGTAACAGACGACGAATACAATAGTTATAAGGAAAATAATAACCGATAAAATATAGGAACAATGAAAAAGTATTTTGTTTACCTGATGATGGCACTTGCCGCCGTCACATTCAATGCCTGCTCGGATGATGACCCGTTGCAGAAAGAACCGGAAACAGAACAGCCCGGAAACCAAGATGACAATGAAGGAACAGAAAATCCGGATGAACCGAATACACCCGACGAACCATCGGGCGACAGTAACAACATTCTTGTGGCATACTTCAGCTCGGGCGGAACCACACAGCGGATGGCACAACAGATTGTGGCTCATACCGGAGCAGACCTGTTCCGCATAGAGCCTGTCACACCTTATCCCGAAGATTATACCGAATGCACCGAAGTGGCATTGGAAGAACGGGACAGCGATGCCCGTCCTGCCATAAGCAGCACAATTGATGAAGAAGCGTGGGCGGAATACGATACTATCTTTATCGGTTGTCCCGTATGGTGGCACACCACACCAATGATTATCTGCACTTTCGCCGAGAGTTATGATTTTGCAGGAAAGACTGTAGTTCCGTTCTGCACCTATGCATCAACCTACCGTGACGAGACACTGGCACGCATCGCAGAACTGACTTCAGGAGCCGAGGCGCATCTGGACGGATTGGGATTGACCAGCGGAAGCCTGAGCAACGAATCGAATGTGGAAAATTGGCTTCGTGAGATTGGAATCATTGAATAATAATACTAAACAATAAGAACGAATGAAAACAAAGATTATCGCACTCATCGCCCTGCTCGTTATGGGCGGAATGAGCCTGTACGCACAGAACAACAAAATCTTAGTAGCTTATTTCAGTTGGAGCGGCAACACACAGTATGTAGCAGAACAGATTGCCAAGCAGACTGGCGGCACGCTCTTCCGCATCGAACCCGTCAAGCCTTACCCCACGGAATACACCCCTTGCACCGAGGTAGCCAAGAAAGAAAAGGAAGACAACGCCCGCCCCGCTACCAAGAACAAGGTGGAAGATTGGGACAGTTACGACACGGTGTTCATCGGCTGCCCCGTATGGTGGTGGACCGCCCCGATGATCATCAACACCTTTACCGAGAGCTATGACTTCAAGGGCAAGACGGTCATTCCGTTCTGCACCTACGCCTCGACCTATCGCGACGAAACCCTTGCCAAGATTGTGGAACTCACGCCCGACGCCAAGCATCTGAAAGGTTTCGGAGCGGTGAGCCGCAACACGGACGGGATTACGGAGTGGCTGAAAGAGATTAAGGTTATCAAATAGAAGAAGGACTGGCAGATGATACGGTATTTTATTCCTTTCACTTTGCTTTGCGCAACGCTGGCATTCGCCTCTTGTGGTGACAATGAAGATAACGACATAGATGTCCCTACCGAAGAAGTAGTGCCCGGAACCAATCACAATGTACTTGTTGCCTACTTCTCCGAGCCTTTGCCGGACGGTGTGGATGCCAGCACTTCCGCCAGCCGTGTGATTGTAAACGGCGACTTGTACGGCAGTGTGGAATATATGGCGATGGTCATCAGCGAAGCCACCGGTGCCGACGTTGTACGGATACAGACGGCAACGCCCTATCCAGGCAATTTCGACGATTTGGCATCACAAGCCGACAACGAGCAGCAGAACGACATCCGTCCGGCTCTTGCCACGGAGATTGAGAACTTCGATGATTACGATGTCCTCTTCGTGGGCTATCCCATCTGGTGGTATCAGATGCCGATGGCGATGTATTCGTTCTTTGATGAATACGACTTTACGGGCAAGACGCTCATCCCTTTCTCGTCCCACGGCGGAAGCGGATGGAGCGGCACGGTGGACGACATTGCCGGAATGGAGCCAAACGCCACGATGGTGGACGGTTACAGCATTTCGCGCAACAGCGTGGCAGGTTCGGCAGACGGCATACGTGAATGGCTCGGACGGATAGGAATGTCAGAACAATGAAAACGTGCTGTTTATATATGGTACTGCCGCTTTTTCTCGTAGCGTTTCTTGCCGGATGTGGTACGGATGATACCTTACCGGAAACGGGCAATTCGTCCGTTCCGGGCAACTCCGGTACACCTTCATCCGAAATGGAACTTGTCAGTGAAACGACTCCCATCCCTGACGGATACGAACAGGAAGCGGAACAGCGTGGCAGCATTGTCCGTGTGGACTACAACACACGCGACTATGCGGAAGGCAGCGGCGCAGCACGGACGAACACGGCATACGTCTATCTGCCCTACGGCTATGACGGGCAGGAACGGTACAACATTATGTACCTCGTACACGGGCATTACGGCACGGCTTCCACCTATTTCGAGACAGAAAACGGTATGCTCCGCAAACTGCTTGACCAGATGATTGCCCACGGCGATATCGACCCGATGATTGTCGTCACACCTACCTACAACTACGGCCAGCCCACAGCCAATTATACGGATGCCGACCCGTATTGCCGTGCTTTGCCGCAGGAATTGGTGAACGACCTGATTCCCGTGGTAGAAAGCCGATACCGTACATACGCTGAAACCACGGATGCGGAAGGCATCGAGGCTTCCCGTGAACATCGTGCCATCGGCGGTTTCTCAATGGGTGCGGTTACGACTTGGTATGACTTCGACGAGACACTCGATGCGTTCAAGTGGTTTATGCCCATTAGCGGTGACTGCTGGTCGTTGGGCAGGTTTGCCGGAATGAACCGCCCCGATGAAACGGCGGCTTATCTGGCAGACAAGGTACGGCAATCCGCATACGCCGGAACGGGTTTCTATATTTGGGCGGCGAGCGGAACAAGTGATTCGGCATACAGCGAGACCTTGCTGCAAATTGAAGGGATGGCACGTCTGCCGGAAGTGTTCCATACGGGCAATATGACTTTCCACAAAAAAGAAGGCGCACGGCACGAATACCGTCCGACGATGGAATACATCTACAATGCGCTTCCGTTCTTTTTCCCGAAAAATGATGAATGACATAATAAAGAAAAATAGAAAAGATGAACAGTTTTACCTATCAATATCCCGTCCGCCAGCATTTTGGCAAAGGATGTGCGGAGAACGCAATCAAGGAAGAAATGAAACTTGTGGGCAGGAATGTGCTACTGGCATACGGCGGCGGATCGTTGAAACGCACGGGATTGTATGACAAGATGGTGGATTGGCTGCACGAATGCGGCAAGAATGTGACGGACTTCGGAGGCATTATGCCCAATCCGACATACGCCAAAGTACAGGAAGGCGCAAGGATTGTGCGCGAGCAGGGCATAGACTTCATCCTTGCCGTGGGCGGAGGGTCGGTCATCGACTGCTGCAAGATAGTGTCTGCACAAGCGAAACTAAATGAGGACATCTGGGAGATGCAGTACGCAAAGCATCAATATCCTACGGAGTTCGTGCCGATGGGCGCTGTCGTCACGGCATCTGGACCCGGAGCCGAGCAGAACAACGGGGCGGTTATCACCCACACCGAAAAGAAGCTGAAACAGCCGCTGGTTGGGGCTTACCACAACTTCGCCGTCTTGGACAGCGACTTGACGAAAACCCTTCCGATGGGACAAGTCATCAGCGGCGCATTCGACACATTGAGCCACTGTATGGAAACCTATATGGGCAAGCCGCAGACGGACAACCTCTCTGATGAAATCAACGAGGCGGTGATGCGCAACGTCATCAAGAACCTCCGTACCCTGATAGCCGACCCGGACAACGACTTTGCCCGTGGTGAACTGATGTGGGATTCCGCCCTTGCCGAGAATGGTCTGCTGAAACTCGGCAAGCAGACCGACTTCCAATGCCACATGCTGGAGCACGCTGTCGGCGCTTATACCGACTGCAATCACGGTAGGGCATTAGCTATCATCCATCCCACGCTCTACCGCCACCTACTGAACGAAGGCAAGGAAAAGCTCGCTCGTATGGCGGAACAGGTATGGAACGTAAAGGGTGAAACGGTTGAACAGACCGCCACTCTCGGCATTGACGCGCTCGAAGCCTTTATCAAGGAAATCGGTTTGCCTACCCGTTGGAGCGAGTTGGGCATTACCGATGAAGGCGTATTGCGTGCCGCTGCCGACACTTGCCTACTGATGCCGGGATGCTGCAAACAGTTCACGCGGGATGAATTGTTTGAGGTATTGAAAGAGTGTATGTAATCAACTGACAAAAAGAAACACAATGAATACTTTATTTAAGAATGTTTTGTGCAGTGCTGTCGCTTTGATGCTGGCAGGCACATCGGTCGCACAGACTAACCAAGCGTTTACTTCGGTGGACTTCTCCACCATTCAAAGCCCTAACTCCAATCCTTTCGGGTTGGCCTATCAAGGAGCCATTACCAAGAACGAGCCGGGCAAGGTGAACATTCATCGCATCACCTACGAATTGAACGGTTTGACGATGGTTGCCAATGTTTATACCCCTGCCGGTTATGATACGGCGAAAACCTATCCCGCTCTTGTCGTGGCGCATCCCAACGGAGGCTGTAAGGAGCAGGTGGCAGGTCTGTACAGCCAACGGATGGCAGAGCAGGGCTACATCTGCCTTGCCTTTGATGCAGCCTATCAGGGCGGAAGCGAGGGCGAGCCGCGCAACGTGGACAAGCCGGCCAACCGCATCGAGGACATACACCGTGCCGCCGACATCCTGACGCAATATCCCGGAGTGGATGCCAACCGCATCGGCATCCTCGGCATCTGCGGTGGTGGCGGCTATACGTTGAAAGCCGCGCAAACGGACAAACGCTTCAAGGCGGTCGCTACGCTCAGTATGTTCAACTCCGGACTGGTGCGGCGCAATGGTTTCCTTGATTCGCAGATGAATGATGTGCAGCAACGTCTCGCCGATGCCTGTGCCGCCCGTCAGAAGGAGGCAAACGGCGAAGCACCGGAATATGTGGGCGATATGAGCGGCATCTCGCCGGAGCAGGCGAAGCAGCTCCCTTTTGACCTCTACCGCGACGGCTATGAGTATTACCTCCAGACACACGCGCATCCCGGCTCCACCTTCCGCTATACCAAAAGCAGTCTGATGGACTTGATGGCGTTTGATGCCAGCGAAGGGATGTACCTCATCAACCAGCCGCTCCTGATGATGGCGGGCAGTCTTGCCGACACGTTCTATATGACCGAACAATGTTTCAGCAAAGCCACGGGGACGGACAACAAGGAACTGTATCTCATCCCCGGCGCAAGGCACATCCAGACATATTGGATGCCGGAGTATGTGGACAAGGCTGTGGGCAAGCTGACGGAGTTCTTTGGAAAACATCTGGAATGAACTTATCTCATCCCGGACATGAGGTAGGCTCAGGTCGGACATGAGATACCCTCAAGTCCGAGGTGAGGTAGCCAAAGGCCTGACCTTTAGTAAAGCTCTCTTGCCGCTTTCGTCGAAATTGGTGCTTCAATCCGTAATCTGTGTATGGACGCACCACGGCGGAAGCGGTATTTTTGTATCAAGACATAAAACAAATAGTAATGAACGATATACGGACATTTACCATAGACGAGTTTAACAAACAGATGCAGCAGCCGACGTTGCACCCGGAAGTGGCCGTCATCGACCCGGCACGCTTGGAGGACGACGGCACATTATGCTTTACGGGCAACTTCTACGCCATCCGCTTTGTCCAGACACGATGCGGCGAAGCGCGTTATGGCAGAAAGTGCGCCGATTTCCAATATGGCACGCTGGTATTTACGAAGCCGGGCGACATCGTGCGCGTCTGCCGGGAGGATGCCGTGGACGGGAGCATATCCGGTATTTTGTTCCACCCGGAGCTGTTCAGCACCAAAAGCCTTGTGTTCAAGAAAACCGACTATACGTTCTTCGATTACCGGGAGAACGAGTCTTTGCACCTTTCCTTGCAAGAGAAGCGCATCGTGCAAGACCGTCTGGAACATCTCCACGAGGAACTGCGGCGCGATATTGACCGCCACAGCCTACGCCTTGTATCTGCCGGGCTGGAACTGCTGTTGGACTACTGCGTTCGTTTCTATGAACGGCAATTTGCCTGCCGCACCGACATTGACGGGGAATATATGGAGAAGCTGGACAAAACGCTTTCCCAATATTTTTCATTATGCGGACAAAAGTCTGTGGAAGGCGGTATAAGTAAGGTAGAATCCGCTTTGTCCTCACTTTCACCTGCGTACTTGAACGACTTTGTACGGGCAGAAACCGGGAAAACGCTTGCCGAATATATACGCATCAGAATGATGGAGTACATCAAAAAGCGTGTCCACAAGGAAGGCTGTCCGTTGGAACAGGTTGCCGGAGAGTTCGGCTTCTATCAGCCACGCCTGTTGGCTCTTTTATATCGGCAGGTATTCGGATGCCAACCTGAGCACTATCTATTGACCCCGGATTATAAACTAAATTGATAACGATATGTACCCGCAAATTATTTGTCACGTAATGGGTTCCGTGGATGGTCGGCTGCTGACTGACCGCTGGACGGAACCATATAATGGGAAGAGCAAAGGCGAACTGATGGGCATCTATGCCGCCATCGGTCGCCAACTAAATACCGACGTTTGGATGTTCGGCAAGAACACGTTGTGTGAAGGCTATTTCCCAAAGAAATTTCATACGCAGGACACCACGCCGTTAGCTCATCCTGCACCGTTTATTGCCGAGCGCACTTCAACCCGTCTCTTTGTGGTAGCCGACCCGGATGCGGACATTCTCTATGAATCCGCTACCGTAAGGGGCGACAGCATCGTCTGCATCCTGCCTGAAACGGCTCCTGCGTTCTATTTGGAGTATCTTCAGAAGAAAGGAATCTCCTATCTGTTTGCCGGATCAAAAGGCGATGACCTCCGCACGGCGATGCATACATTGGCGGAGACCTTTGGCGTGGAATCACTCTCGCTGCAAGGCGGAGGCATCATAGACGGTGCGTTCCTGCAAGCCGGACTGATAGACGAGTTGAGCCTTGTCATATATCCGGGCATCGACGGTTCAGCAGGCTCCACATCCATCTTCCATTATATTGGCAAAGGAAATCCCTCGCAAGGGCAGTCGCTTGAACTGCTATCTGTGAAAGAGATGGAGGACGGGGTGGTTTGGTTACGATATAAATTCCATAAAAACAGTTGAGAAGTATGTTACGCAAAATCAGACTGACGCTTGCCGTCCTGTTCTTCACCGCCGTCACGCTGTTGTTCCTCGACTTCACGGGGACGCTGCACGCTTGGTTGGGCTGGACGGCCAAAATACAGTTCCTGCCTGCGCTCTTGGCGTTGAATGTGGGAGTTGTGGTGTTCCTCGTGCTGCTGACACTTGCCTTCGGACGGGTGTACTGCTCAATCATTTGTCCATTAGGCGTGATGCAGGACATCATCGCTTGGGTGGGCAAGAAACAGAAAAAGAACCGTTACGGCTATTCTCCCGCCAAATCGTGGTTGCGGTATAGTGTGCTGGCGGTCTTCATCATTGCGATGATAGCCGGGATTGGCTCATTAGTGGCATTGCTCGCGCCGTACAGTTCATACGGGCGGATAGCCGGCAACCTGTTCGCCCCGATATACGGCTGGGGGAACAACCTGCTCGCTTATTTTGCGGAGCGAGCCGACAGTTACGCTTTTTATGAAACGGAGGTGTGGCTGAAAAGCCTGCCGACCTTCTTTATCGCTTTGCTCTCCTTTATTATAATAGGAGTATTGGCGTGGCGGAACGGACGGATTTACTGCAATACTATCTGTCCGGTAGGTACGGTGCTGGGGTTCCTTGCCCGTTTCTCGTGGTTGAAGCCGGTGATTGACAAGGACAAATGCGTAAACTGCAAACTGTGTGCCCGGAATTGCAAGGCGGCTTGTATCGACATCGCCAACCATCGGATTGATTACAGCCGTTGCGTGGCTTGTATGGATTGCATCGGAAAATGCCATAAGGGAGCCATCAGCTACAAGCATCCGGCAAAGGAAGCCGCACAACCGAAAGCTGTTGAATCTAAAATTTCAGCAGAGCAAATCAACGATGCCCGCCGCTCGTTTCTGACCGCCACGGCTTTGGTTGCCACAACTGCCGCGTTAAAGGCACAGGAAAAGAAAGTGGACGGAGGCTTGGCGATTATCGAGAGCAAGAAAATCCCCGACCGCAAGACCCCGATAGTGCCACCGGGAGCATTGAGCGCACGCGACTTCGCCCGCCATTGCACCGCCTGCCAGCTCTGCGTGTCGGTATGCCCCAACGGGGTACTTCGCCCGTCCACCGACCTGACGAAGCTGATGCAGCCAGAAATGGGTTATGAGCGTGGCTACTGCCGACCGGAATGTACGAAGTGCAGCGAAGTCTGTCCTGCCGGAGCTATACGCCCGATAACCGCAGCGGAGAAATCCGCCACGCAGATAGGACACGCCGTATGGGTCAAGGAGAATTGTGTGCCGCTGACCGATGGCGTGGAGTGCGGCAACTGTGCCCGCCATTGTCCGACGGGAGCCATACTGATGATACCCTCGGATGCCGCTAATCCCGATTCGCCCAAGATTCCGGCCATCAACGTGGAGCGTTGCGTCGGTTGCGGGGCTTGCGAGAATCTTTGTCCGGCACGCACGTTCAGTGCAATTTATGTGGAAGGGCACGAGGTGCACAGAGAACTCTAATGGAAATAATACGAACAAATATGGAAAATAAGAAGACAATCTCCCGCCGCGACTTCTTCAAGATAGCGGGAGCGGCTGGAATGGCGACCGCAGGACTGACGGCTTGTGGTGATAGGCAAGGCTCATTAACATCTGCCAATGCAGGCGAACCCGGCGGAGAGATGACCTACCGGACGCTGACGGGTGACCGTGTGTCGCTGCTCGGCTACGGCTGTATGCGCTGGCCGATGATGCCCAATCCCGACGGCGAGGGGCAAGTGGTGGACCAAGAAGAAGTAAACCGGCTGGTGGACTATGCGCTGGCGCACGGCGTGAACTATTTCGACACCGCGCCGCCTTATTGTCAGGGGCTGTCGGAGGAAGCGACGGGCATTGCCCTCAGCCGACATCCGCGCGACTCGTATTACATTGCCACGAAGATGTCCAACCACCGCCTCTACGGGGCAGGGCTTCGTGGCAAGGAGTTGCACGATGCCAGTGTGAAGATGTATCAGGATTCGTTCAAACACCTGCGGACGGATTATTTCGATTACTACCTGTTCCACATCCTCGGCACGGGCGCGGGAATGGAGGAAATGCGCGGGCGGCTGTACGATTGCGGCATTGCCGACTTCATCCTCAAAGAGAAAGAGGCGGGGCGCATCCGCAAGCTGGGCTTTTCGTTCCACGGCGATGTGCGGGTGTTCGACTATATGTTGCAGGAATCAGGCATACCGTGGGATTTTGTGCAAATACAGCTCAACTACCTTGACTGGCGGCACGCATCGGGCATCAACGTCAATGCCGAATACCTCTACGGCGAACTGGCGAAGCGGAACATCCCCGCCGTCGTTATGGAACCGCTGTTAGGCGGACGGCTCTCCAAAGTACACGACCACATCGTCATCAAGTTGAAACAGCGCGAATCCGGGCAGAGCGTGGCATCGTGGGCGTTCCGCTTTGCCGGAAGTTTTCCCGGTGTGCTGACTGTCCTCAGCGGTATGACCTATATGGAGCATCTGCAAGACAACCTGCGCACCTATTCGCCTCTGCATCCCCTGTCGGACGATGAGTTTGCCTTCCTGCAAGAAACGGCAGACCTGATGATGCAGTATCAGACCATCCCTTGCAACGACTGCAAGTATTGTATGCCTTGCCCTTACGGAATAGACATACCCGCCATCCTGCTGCATTACAACAAGTGCATCAACGAGGGGAATATGCCCCGCAGCGGTCAGGAGGACTACCGCCGTGCCCGCCGCGCTTTCCTTGTCGGTTA
>OHET01000107.1_pt1 | contig 43675 bp, 52 predicted proteins | sample 1567351 | NCBI WGS metagenome assembly OHET01 (sample SAMEA3879529, study PRJEB24766) | human gut metagenome | biome: human-associated habitat; feature: feces | place: USA | collected 1985/1987
TTGTATACAACTATAAAAGAATGGTTAATTCAATTTATCACTTTAATAACACAATAGGTAAGAATGCTAAAAATAATACTGAATTATCAAAGATAAAATATAATTTAAAGGGAATGGAACGTCCGTCAGAGGGAGATGTCTGTTACTTTTATATAGAAAATTCATACCCAAAAGAAATATACAATAGTCATTGGTGTTTAATATTAAAAGATTTTGGAAACACTATGTTAATAGTTCCGCTTGTATCTATTAAAAAAGAATCTGCTCCTGTTGATAAAACATGTGAAATGATAATAAGAGTTAAGAATTTTGAAGAAGAAGGATGTAGTAAATTAAAGGTGCATCAAATGTTTTGTGCCGATATTATGAGAATAAATCCTAATAAAAAAGTTTATAAAATACAAACACCATATGATTATGTAAAAAACAAAATAAAAGAATTAACAAATTTATCTTGACAACATATAATACATAATATATAATATGAATTGTAAATCAAGTTGCACAGAAATGTGTATACGAACTGCATATAAGTTTTTAGTAACTAATAAGAGACTAGAGCAATCTAGTCTCTTTCGCATTGTAAACATATATCATAAAAGACCTGCCATCTGACAAGTCTTCTACTCTCTTAATTCGAGGTGATAAATACGAATATTGATTTAACAAAACTTATTCCTCAACCTGACCTACGAAACCTATCTGACGTTTCGGAACTTCTGGAGCAGGTTTTTGGACAACCATTAAAAGAAAATTTAACTGTTGTACATGCTGTATCAGTTCCAACGGTTTGCCAGATGTGTCCTCTCCGTGGAAACAAACCAAATTGTAGCCAATGCAACCGATTTCTTTAACAAAAATGGTAATTGACTGATTAAATTGAACAATAGACATTGCTACATCTTCTGTATCAGGAAGTTTGTTTTGATAATCTCTGATTTCTTCATACAGATAATAAGCAACTTGTTCTGCGCTACTATCAAGCTGCATCTTGGAAGCATTTATTTCTATCTGACGATTAGCTTGGTTTTGCTGCATCTGTCTTTTAACTTCTGGTGATATAAAATCCATATGCATCAACCTTCTTTCGTAATATATTTGATAACCAAATTTTACCATTTTAAACAAAGAATTGATAGTCGGAACATACGTTTACCATTTTGCTCCACAATTTTTACAGTGCATTGTGTTTCTTACATCTGAACTGAACAATCCAAATATTACACCGCCAAATATTTTCTTACTAGTTGAAATCTTTTCTACATTAAGTGAGCCACAGGTAGGGCATTTTGGCATGTTCTTACCACCATTGCGAAAAGCTGTTTTAACATCCGCACCTTGACGTATTGCATCACCGATAGCCATATCTCGTTCATATTCGGCAGATTTTTGTGCTTTGATTCTATCTCTATTGTTAAATAGATATTCGTCAAATTCTGGTGAAGATTTTATACATTCTTCTATGAATTGGTCTTTTTTGCTTTCATTCAAATTATTTTTATAAATTTATATAGTAATAGATATTCTTCAGGAACTTCATATGTTATAGAGTTACAAATGTCACATTTTTTTGAATCTATAATTGTTCTTCCACATTTTTTACAATACATTAACATGATGACACACCTCCAATTTATGAAAATTGTATCACATATAATAAAATTCAGCAAGTCCTCAAACAACTTGTAATAAAATAGTATGATATTCAAAACATTTGACAGTGATAAAGATACATTTTCATCGAAATTTGGAATATTGGGGAAATCATTTGAAGATATTGGAAATAGATTTAAAAAAGTTTCTGATGAATTAATTGTAATAAATGATTATACAATATCTAATATTGCAAATGCGTGGAAAAATTCTTCCGTTAAGAAAGACTTAAGTGATAAATTTATTATTACTAAATCTGATATACAAGATAAATTAAAAGATCTTTCTGTTTATGAAAAAAATCCGCAAGGTATTTTAGATAATCTATTGAAACAAAAAGAATTCGTTGATTCTAATCAGTCTAGTTGGCAAAAATACTTTGAAGGATTATCAGAAGGTGAAAAATGGCAAGTAAAATTTGTTCAAGAAAATGACTTAACTAAAGTATCTCTTGATGATGTAAAAAATGCTCAGAATGCAGCAAGGCAGTCTGCTATTGCTTACAATAATGGATTAGAGCAAATGACCATTGGTGCTAAAGCAGCTAATATTGCCTTAGAAGGATTAAAGATGGCGGCAAATATGATTGCTGGTATGCTTATCGCAGAAGGCATTCAATTAGCTGTTACAGCTATTGATAATTATATCCATCGTGTAGAAAAAGCCAATGAAGCAATGAATGAAGCTGTAAGTGAGTATGATTCTGCTAAAACAGCATTAAAAGACACAACTTCTCAATTAGAAGAACAAAATAAAAGTATTGATGAACTTAATAAAAAAGATAAACTCACATACGTTGAACAGGAAGAACTAGATAAATTAAAAGAAGCTACTCGACAGTTAGAACTTCAAAAAAATATTGAAGAAAAAGAGAAGGCTAATTCTGCGCGAGAGGCGGCAGATAAAACAGTAACTGCATTTAATAAACAATATGGGAAAGGTGATATTGATAAAAATGCGGTTGATACTCAACTTGCTCAGTCAAAAGCAACTGGCGTATTTCAGGAAGCTCGAAACAGCGATGATATTGTTGGCAATTTAGCATCTTTTGAATATTATACGGAGCAGATGGAAAAGACACAAAAGAGATATAACAAAGCTTTGAAATCTGGTTCTAAGGATGATATTAAGTATTATGAAGAGAATTTACAAGATTGTATTGATACTGTAGATGAATATACAACATCATTAAATAACAATATCGAAGATCTCACAAAGAAGAAGAACAATCTTCAAGATGCCTATGATAATGCTGTCAAAAAGAAGTCTAATGGAGAATCTTTGTCCTCCGATGAAAAAAATACAATTTCAAAATATCAAGAAATTGCAGACATAATTAAGTTAATCTACTCTTATACTGACAAAGCAGGATGGAATAATTCTCAGATTTCAGAAATTTTCAATACAAACGGAATTGAGAAATCAAAAGAAGATCTTAAACAATTGGCACAAGAAGGTAAGCTTACAGAGGAAGAATTACAAAAATATCCTAACCTTATGAATGCGATTAATAACGCAGAGTTTTTAGGGGAAAAAGATTCTAATCTTAAAGTTTTCTGTGATGATTTGAATGCTGGTGTGGATGCTATTGAAGATACGGGTAATGCTGCTGATTCTGCTGCCCCATCTATCGCTTCTTTTGACGAAGCATGGCTCAATCTCAAAAACACAGACGATTCCGATTTAAAAGGTGCGGCAGATGACCTTCTTGACCTTGCAAATGCAGGACAATTAACAGGAAACGCACTTGAAGGTTTGGCTGGTGGTCAGCAGTTGATGAATGAAACAGGTTTATCAGCAGAGGCACTTGCACAGAAAATAAATGGTCTTGTAAACGCTTCTACGCAGCTCTCTTCTATGTCTACACAGATTTCTAAGATATCTGATATGCTTGCTGACAAGAAAAATGGTACAGTTGCATCCGCTTCTGATTTAGCAGGATTTGATGTTTCAGTCCGTGGTCTTGAATCATGGGATGAGTTTGAAGAGGTAATGGGTAGTTCTGAATCTAGCATGGATCAGTGCCAGAAAGCAGCTAATGCTCTTGCTACTGAATGGGTAAATGATGGCAATTTTCTCGCTAATCTTACCGATGAAAACAAACAGTATTATATCACTCAGCTTGAAGATATGGGCGTTAAAAATGCCGAGCAAATTGTAACAGAGGCTTTGGCAAAAAAGGAAGAAGAACTTAGATTTGAAAAACTTCTTTCTGCCGATGCATCCACAGATTTGCAAAATGCCACAGTTGCTGATATTCTTAAACTTCAAAATCTTGGTGATATTACAGAACAGGAAAAGGCAAAACTTGCAGCTTTCACATTGGAAAAACAGTATTGTAACAAAAACACTATTGTAACTGATGCAGATTGTCAAAATATTTACACTCTTGCTAAAATGGCTGGTGCAGGTACAGAAGCTTTAAATAAACTTGCGGCATTAAAACAAAGATTATCAGACAATCCAATTATGTCTAATGAAATGCGCAATAATATTAACAATGCAATTCAAGACATTGTAAATGGTGTAACAACTTCTGCTGGTGCAAAATTAGATATACCACAAGTAAAAGTAAATTCTTCTGGTTCATCAAGTTATAAATCTCCGTCATCAAAAAAATCAAAATCCAAATCCAAAACAAAATCCGATGCAGCCGAAGTATTTGACTTTATTGAGATCAAACTTAATAATCTCACGGACAAGGCATCTAAGGCTAAAGACAAGATTGACGATCTTCTTACATTTGGTCAAAAGAAAAATCAGACTAAGAAAGCTATCGAAGCTACAACTAAAGCTATTACTGCACAGGAAAAGGCATATAAGAAATACATGGCATATGCCAATAAAGCCGCAAAAACACAGAATAGCAAAAAGACAACTTCATCATCTTCTTCTACAGGTGGAAATGCTGTATATGATACTGCTACAGATTATCTTGGACTGAAATATGTTTGGGGTGGTGCAAGTCTTACAAAAGGTGCGGATTGTTCTGGATTTACACAGCAGATTTACAAGAAGTTTGGTGTAAGTTTACCACATCATGCGGCTGACCAGGCTAAGATGGGGACAAAAATCACATCGAAGAAAAATTTGCAAGCTGGTGACTTAGTATTCTTTGGAAGCAAAAACAACATCACACATGTAGGTATTTATGGTGGAGACGGTAAGTTTATTGAATCCCCTCATACTGGCGCATCTGTAAGAGTTTCCAAGCTTTCATCTCGTAAGGATTTTGTATCTGGTTCACGTTTTAGCAAAATCAACAATGCAACATCTACATCTTCTAGCAGCGGAAAGAATGTAAAAAAGGTCAAAAAAGGTGTATCATCCAAGACACTGGAACATTACAAGAAACTTATCCGTAATGGTACATTGGACGCTGATGGAATCCAGACTATCAAAAATGAAAACCTGAAAAATGCCATGAAAGATTATCAGACTTGGTATGAAAAGGCAAAATCTTGCAAGGAACAGGTTACCAGTCTTACGGATCAGTTAAAGGATTTATATGAGACTTTAGCGAACAACCCGATTGACAGTGCTTCTGATAAGATTGAAAAACTTGGAACAAAGATGGATATTCTGAATGCCAAGGTAGGTAATCTTACATTTAATCCAACAAAGAAAATCGGTACGTCTGATATTGACAATCTGTATAAACAGATTATTAAAAACTACAATAGCCAGTTATCAGCTTCAAAAACTGCTTATACTGGTGCAACAAAGAGTTATAAATCCAATAAGAGTTCTCTTACAAAGTCTCTTAAAAAAACAAAAGCTAAAAACATTGGTCTTACTCAAAATGAATTTAATTCTATTAAGAGTAATTTAAAATCCAATAAGTCAATTTCGTATAATCTTATTAACAAGATTGAAAATGACACTCTTAGGAAAAAGTGCATAGCACATAATGAATATCTTCTTGCAAAGAATACCGCAACTGATAATTATAATCAGGCTAAAGAGGATCATACCTCTAATGTGCGTCAGACTAGGAAAGATCACTTTGATGAGGTACAGGCAAGATATGACAATAAAGCCGGGCTGATTGAGCAGAGAAAGAACGCTGTTTCCAATTCTCTTAGTATAGCTGAAGCAAAAGGTCTGTTAATAGGTGAAGCTTATTATACACGTCAAGCAGATGCCGTTAAGTCTGATATGCAGCTTAAACAGGAAGAAGCTGAAGAACTTGCAAAGAAATTATCTACGATTAAGTTTGGTAGCGATGAATGGTATGAAGCACAAGAAGCATTAAATGGTGTCTATGAATCTATTCAACAGGATGAGCAAGAACTTGCGGAGTTTCAAAAGTCTATCAATGAGTTGAAGTTTGATCGTTTTGACGAGTTACTTGATAAGCTTGGAGACATCACGGACGAGACAGATTTCTTAATTGACATGCTTGATTCTGACAATCTGTTTGACAGTGATACGGGAATGATTACGCAGGATGGTATTACTGCTATGGGATTGACCGCTCAGAATTATGATACATATCTTGCTGAGGCTCAGAAGTACAAAGATGCTATTGCTGATTTGAATGAGATGTATAATGAGGGCAAAATTGGTCTTAACGATTACAACTCTAAGTTGAGAACTTATCAGCAAGGTCAGCGTGATTCTATCAAGTCTGCTAATGAAGCGAAGAAGTCGTTAGCTGCTTATGTAAAGCAAGGATTAGATGCGCAGAATAATGCTTTGGAAGAAGCAATTTCGAAGAAAAAGGAATTGTTAGAAACAGACAAGTCCTTAAAAGAGTGGAATGATAAGTTAGCTGATTCTAATAAAAATATCGCTAAGTTAGAAAAGCAGATTGCGGCTTTGGAAGGCGACGATTCTGAAGAAAATCGGAAGAAATTACAACAACTTAAATCCGATCTTCAAGACGCACAGAAAGATAGATCGGACATGTTGTACGATCATTCTGTTTCCGATCAGGAAGATGCTCTCGATAAGATGCTTGAAAATAGCAAAAAACAAGCTGAAGACTACCTGAAAGATACAGATAAAGTTTTCTCTGATGCTCTCACATATGTAAATGCTAACTCTTCACAGGTTGCATCTAATATTGAGAAAATCGCAAAGGATACTGGATATGATATATCATCGTACATTGTGAATGCTTGGGAAAAGGGTGGAAACGCTGTAGGTGATTATGCAAGCACATTATCTTCTAACATTCCAAACATTACAGCACAACTTAGTTTGATTGCATCTTCGTGGCAATCTATTTGTGATGCTGCTGACAGAGCCGCTGAAGCAAGTGCCAAGTATGCAGAGACAAAAGTTACAGACACACAAGGTATTGGATCATCAAACGATTCAGGAACTTCAAGCGGAAACGGTTCTGGTTCTTCAGGAAGTAACAATACCGATAAGCAACAGAAATTGTATGAACTCAAAAAGAAAGCAAGTGATATTACAGAATGGATATCTAAGCATTCAGATTCGGCAACACACAAGAAATCGTATTACGGTGCTCTTAATCAGTATCTTTATGATAAACAGCATAAACAAGTTCTGAGTATAGCTAATGAAGTTGCTCTTGCGAAGAAACTTGGTGTATCTGTAAAAAGTGATTTGTCTGGTAAGAATGATAGAGAGAAAATTGCTTCAGCTCTCAAGAAACTTATAAAAGACGCTTCGTTCTCAACTGGCGGTGTGATTAAGGATCTTGTTAAACTTTCTGGTGAAGATGGTATTAGTTTCTTACAACGTGGCGAAGCTGTACTTTCTAAGGAACAGACGCAAGCATTGTTGAATTTTAAGCCTGTTATTCCACAGATTGATTCTATTATTGGCAATCTGAAGAACATTCCTATTGAGAAAGTTTCATCCCAATCTCCTACTTATCAAATCGACAACAGAACGATTGTTGAAGGTGTCGCTACAGACAAGATTGTTAAGCAGATGGAAGGTGTTGCTCAGAAACAGGCTGAAAATGTTGTGAGAAAGATTAACCAAGCAACTTATGCCAAAGGAGTAAGAAGATAATTTATGGAGAGGTGAAATATCCTCTCCTATTTTAATGGAGGAAAACGTATGTCAGAAGTGACTAATGAAAGAAAAGTAAGTATTCTTGAAAAACTGCTTCTTGAACGTGATGAACAGATTCGGAAGTTACAGGAGAAAAACACTGAATTAGAGAAAGAAATTGAAAGTTTTGGAAGTGATATTAAGGAATTACAAGATATTATTTCTGAGACACAGAAATTGAATAAAGAGTTTTCTGGGACAAACAGAGAAATGAAAAAACTCAAAAAGAAATATGAAAAAGAAATGAAGAAAAGGATGTAAAAAGAAAGGAGGTTGCCATGACAATTCAAACTCGTGGTTTTACTTTTGATAATAAGACCTCTGATGAGTATGGACTGATGGTATGTGAATTTGACGGGAATACTCCATCTGATACGACAGGTGGCAATATTGAATTTACACTAACCTCCTCTCCTATTCAAAATAGATGGTATAAAAATGGAAATTCAAGTTATTCAGAAGCGATTAAGTTTGAATTCCAAGTTATGAAACAGAATTTTGAGCCAATTGATTCATATGAGTATTCTACAATTGCTCGATGGTTACAGAGGAAAGATAATTATAAGGAATTCACAGTTACACGATTAGATTATGATACAGTTCATTTTAATGCACAATTAAATGTATCCCCTATTTCTATAGCTGGTGATATTATTGGGATTACAATCACAGGGACAACAGATGCCCCATTTTGGTTTGGACAGTTAATTACACTAAAGGTAACAACAGAAAATGGTATTGGTATGTTAAAGTTTGTAGATATGAGTGATGAAATTGGTTATATTTATCCCGATATAGAAATTGATATTTCCAGTGCTTGTAACCTCAAAATTACCAATGAAACATCAGGTGAAATTTTCAAGCTGGATAATTGCATCAATAATGAAGTTATAAAAATTGATGGAACAATCTTAGAAATCACTTCTACAGCTATATCACATAAAATCTACAACGATACCAACTATAAACTTCCACGTATTGTAAACGACATTAACAAGAGAACGAACATATTTAAGGTTGAGGGTAATTGCACTCTTACTATGAAATATAGACCAATAAGGAAGGTGGTGATCTGATGGCGGTTCAATCATTTAATTTACCCGTTGATTTCTTGAACAATCTTGAAAAACCAATTATCTACATTGCTAAAAAGGATAAAACTTTTCTTGGTGCAGTAAGTATTTATGATGATTTATCTCTTACTTTTAATCTAAATGCTTATCAGACTGCTTCTTTTAAAATCTATAGAGATATCAATGGTAAGAAATATGAACATTATGACGATTTTCAAGAAGATCGTTTGATTATGGTACAGGGTATTGGCTGGTATAAAATTCATGCGGAGACTAATATTGAGAATACAGGGATCTCAAAAAGTATTACAGCAAATTCATTAGAGTGTACATTGTGTAACAAGCGACTCATTGATTTTGAATGTAATACGGGCGAGATTTTGTATGACGATTATGTAAAGACCATCTTCTACGATCCTACAAACCCTAAAGGAAGTTTATTGCATCGTGTATTGAATGTTGCTCCAAGTTGGTCGGTTGGTCATGTAGATGCTACTCTTGCTAACAAACAAAGAAGTTTTGACGAGGACGATATAGATATATATTCATTTTTGACTGGTGATGTATCAGAAGCATTTAATTGTTTGTTTGTTTTCGATACATTCAATATGACTATAAATGCTTATGATTTAGACGATTATGGAGAAGATACAAATATCTATATCTCAATGGATAATCTTGCGCAGTCTATGATAGAAAGCATTGATGAAAATAGCATTATTACATGCTATCGTGTAAATGGTGGTGATGGAATTTATATCAATGAAGTCAATCCAAATAGCACAAATAAGATTTATAATTTTGAATATTATTTACCTGAAATGGAAGAATCTATTCAGAACAAAGTAAAGTTATATAATGAAAAATATCAATCTTTAAAACCACAGTACGAAGAAATTATGAAGCATCTTGGTGATCAGATTGGTGTTATTCAGGAACTTGAAACGAGATTACCTGATAGTTTGGATTCTAAGGATTGGACGAAATGTGGATTGGATTTTCTGGATTCAAAGGTTAAATCGTTCAAGAACATAGATGAAGTTTATTGTGCCCAAGGTATGAATAAGCCAAATTCTTTTAACTATAATCTGTATCAGCAAAATCTTGAGGATTTGAACAATGTTACTGCCGAATACAATAAAAGAAAGTCTGAGGTTGATTCTGCTACAGATGTATATAATTCTATTATCGCAGAAAGAAATGCTGTTCAATCTCAGTTGGATATGGATAAATGGTTTACTAAGGATGAATGGAAAACACTTGATTCTTATGTTGTAGAGGAAACATATAGTAACGACAATTATATTACTACAGATAATACAACTGATACAGAGAGATTCGACATTGAACGTCAGCTATATGATGTTGCATGGAAGGATTTATCCAAGAAATGCCGACCACAATATCAGTACACTTCTACTCTTTCTAATGTTCTCACTATTCCACAATTCAAAGGATTCTTAAAGTATTTCCAACTTGGCAACTTCATAAGAATGGCTACTGATTATGATACTGTAATTAAATTGAGATTGATTAGTTTTACAGTTGATTATAACGACACAAGTAAAATTGACGTAACATTCTCTGATGCTATTCGTGTGCATGGTGTATGTAATGATGTAGCCAGTATCATTTCACAGGCTAACTCTGCTGCTATGAGCTTTCAGTTTAACAAAGACCAATACGATAAGTCTGTAAATCAGAGTAACTTTGTTGAGGAAATGCGGAAATATGGATTAGATGTTGCAAATATTCCTGTAAAAAATCAACATCAATCATGGGACGAAACTGGAATGTGGTTCAGGCAATGGAATGAACAGAAGAATGACTTTGATCCCGAACAGATTAAGATTATTAACAACCAAATTGTATTTTCAGATGATGGTTTCCAGAGTGCAAAAATGGCTATCGGTAAGATTCCCATTGACAAAAATGGAAATACTGTTTATGCCGTAAATGCCGAAGCAATTTTAGGAAAATTATTTTTGGGAGAATATCTTACTTTACAAAACAATTCAGGTACTTATAAATTTGATGATGCTGGTTTTATTGCTAAAAGTGGTAATAACTCTGTACGAATTCAACCGAATCAAAGTGAAGAATTATTTTCTATTTATAAGGGGAATAACAAACAGTTTTACGTTGACTCAGATGGTAATGTGCATTTTATGGGCGATTTGACTGGTTCTAGTGGCATTTTCAGCGGTCAGTTAAAAGGTGGCTCTATCAATCTTGGTAATGGGACATTTACGGTTGATAAAGATGGTAATTTAACCGCAAACAAAGGTACGTTTAGTGGAGATCTTATTGGTGGAAGTATTAATATAAACAATGGTAACTTTTTAGTGGATAAATATGGAAATATGAAAGCAAATGCGGGGTTAATTGGTGATTGGGGAATTACAAATGGATATTTATGGTATGATGGTGACTATGGAACAAGTATAATATCTCCAAGCTTAATACAGTTATTATCTAATGGAAATAATGACGGAACAATAATAAGTAATAATAGTATATTCTCTAATTCTATGAATTGTAATTATATAAATGGTTCTAACGAATTGAATATTCAATCAAATGTTATCAATCTAAAAGGTACAATTTTTGCAAACGGTGAACAACTTATCACTTCTTCTTCGCTTCCAAAAAGTACAAAAGATATCGAAGCATCTTACTCAGTTGCAGTTGGAACATATGGCGGTGGATCTAGGCTCATTGATTTTTCTAATTATAGTTCTGGTATTTTGACAGGAGCAACGCCAGATTATGTTCAAACGTATGTAAATGAATATGTAGCAGATAAGTTGTCTGAAGTATATCGTAAAATGGTTACTGCATCTGACTTAAGTGGTTATGCAACAAAATCATGGTGTAATAGAACGTTCAAAAAGAAATAAAGAAAGGGTTAATATGGAACAAAAACAGAATAATACACAAGTACAGGAAGTTGTCTCTTATCCAAAAGATAAGATACAACTTCTTTTTAATATTCTGAATTCTATGAATTTTACAGGAATTAAACAAGCGCAAGGAATCGCACAAATTAGTGTGATTCTTAATAGTCCTATTATAGAGGATAAAAAAGAAAATGTAACAAAGGAGTCACAAAATAATGAGGTAAAGTAAATGTCATGTGAAGTATTTAACAATTCAGACTTTGGTATGATTGAAGGATCACAACAGACAATTACACTAGATTTATATACAATTCTTGGAGAAGAATTTAAAAATGTAGCAATAGAATCTGTTGAATGGCGAATGAGCCGCTACGGAGAAACCGAATGTTTAGCTTCAAAAACTTCAGCAGATAGTCCAGGTGAAGTCAAATATGAGGAAAATGTAATTACTATTACTCTTCTACCGTCAGACACTATGAACTTATTCGGAAAGTTTACACATCAAATTATAATTCGAGATATTCACAGTTCTATCTTTGTTGCTGATCTCGGCAAAATATCAATCAAACCTTTAATTAAATAATTAAAAATAAGGAGGAAAGCTATTATGGCAATGACTACATATTTAAAAAATAAAACACTTGATAATCAGTTTAGAGGAGAAAGCTATACTCCACCAAGCATTATTTATGTTGCATTGAGTAAATCTGCACCCACAGATGCAGGATCGAATTGTACTGAACCAGACGCTTCAAGTTATAAGCGATTGGCAATCTCTTCTAATTCTGTGAATTGGAACGCAGCTAATGGTGGAAGTATTTCAAATTCTAGTACACTTCGTTTTGCTGAGGCAGAAGAATCATGGACTACACAAGCCGCACCAATTACTCACTGGGCTATGTTCGACCAGGAGACAGGCGGTAATATGCTTTTTTATGGACAGCTCACAAAGACGCAGGAAGTACCAAGAGGTGCGATTTTGGAGTTCCCTGAAAATGGATTGACCACCACTATTCTTAATGCTTAGAAGATGTGAGGTGGTAATATGAGAAGTAATTACCATAGCATCAAAGCTATTATAGATAATTCACATAGTTATTCTGAGATGATACATGGAATTACTGCTTATACTCAAGGATTGTTTAGGGCGAATGTCATTAAAATTAAAAATACGGTTGTAACAAGACTGAGACTTGGATTAAAAACAAAACCAAATGTCATTAAAATTACAACCAAAACCGTTGACAGTTCTCTCAAAATTTATCCTAAGATAACAGAAAACAATATCATTGTAAAGAATAATTTTTTAAATAAACTGATGGTAAAATTACACCCATCAGAATCAAATCTAAAAATCGTAAACACTTTCTGGATCTATGTTGCCAAAGTTTCCGAGATGATTAATGAAGTAAAAATTAAAAACGATGTAAAACATAATGTTGCTATTCCTGAGAAAATGAAAGATAATTCTATCATTTTCGATGGAGTGGCTAACACTTCTGTTAGCAGTGTACTTCGTATTGCAAATAATGATATTTCAATTGATAATCCACCTGTAAATTCAGCGGCTTGGTATTTCTTAAAGTTAGGAAATTTATCGGGTGCTTTAGGCGAAATCCCAAATGAACCAATAGAAACTTTGGGAAGAAAGAAAGCAATTTAATGAAAGGAGAATTAAATGTCTGAAATATTACAGAATACTGGTGTAACATTGTGGTCTATTAGAGATGACTATGATGAGTTACAGACAAGTGTGTTTGAAGCCTTAACTGGTACTGGTGGAAAAAGTAATATTCGACTGATTGATGAAGCCATTGGAAATATTAATAGCAAGTTAAATGGATATTACTTTGAATACTCAGATGATAGATTGTATATTTGTAAGAAAAGCGAAAATGAGAATATAAAAAGATACCCTGTTACTCTTAATGACAATAATGGACATATTGCATCCAAAATAGATGGAAACACAATTACTATTGACGAGAATGGTATTGTCAGAGGATTGCCTGTTGATGATGCTCTCTCTTCTATCTCAACAAATCCGATTCAGAATAAAGTCGTAAAGGCAAAAGTTGATGAAATTGAGAAAAATGTGTCAAAGAATACAGAAGATATTTCAAAAAATGGCACAAATATCTCAAACAATACCCAAAAAATCACTTCACTTGAAACAGCGGTTTCTTTGGAAAAAACACGAGCAGAAAGTGTGGAAAATCAACTAAAAACAGACCTTGAAAACGGAAAAAAGGTTTGGGATGACAAATATACCAAATCTGAGGTAGATAACAAGCTTTCTACTCTCGAAACCAATATCGACTGGAAAGAGGCTGTTAGCACTTTTGATGACATTGCAACTACATATCCTACTCCAAATGACGGATGGACGGTTAATGTAAAAGATACTGATTATACATATCGTTATAATGGTACTAAATGGGTTGCAATTTCTGCTAACGCCATTCCAAAGGCTACAAATAAAGTCGATGGACTTATGACAAAGGAATACGCAAAGAAGTTAGATGGACTGACAAAATATACCCCAGATGGTACTACAATTACTGCTGACGAAGACGGAACTCTTCATGGTGCAGACACAATTCAAGTTGATGGGATCACAATCACAAGAGACGATGCTACAAAAGTAATTGCTCTCGCTAAAACATTACAAGATAAAATAGCCTTGGTTGATAATAAGATTGATAAAGCTAATGTCGCAAATAATCTCACTACAACTAAGGCTGATTTTGTATTAGACGCAAGACAGGGTAAGGCTTTACAGGATCAATTAACTACTTTAAACGGCAGTCTAAATAGTAAGAAAATACCATCATTTGGCATCGAAAACATATTTACTGGAAACCCGTTTTGTATAGTCAACAATGGTTCCAATGTAATAAGTGTACAAACCGATTGGGATATAAACAATGGCGGCTATAGGGTCAAAGACATAAAGTCTCCTGCAGGAACGACTACTAGTCTTACGGTCACATTATCGTTACCTGCTAATAGCATTGTTATTGTTGATGTAAATACACTTAATGGAGAGAATATTGATATACAAGGTTCACTAATTCAATGCAATTTGTCAAATAGTGCATCAGTATGGGGTCTACACATTAGATTCACTGGGCGTACAAACCAAACATCGACAGATATTAGATACATGCCGTTAGTTATCCACTTAGGTTAAAGAAAGGAAGGTAATAAAAATGGACAAAATTATCCTGAAAAACAAAACAGAGTTCGAGGTTGCTGAAGGAGCGAGTCTCGGCAATATTCAGATTCAGTCGAAAGACTTTGATGGAATTAAAGCAATCACGGATGCTTTTACTGCAGACAACCTTGCGGAAGTCGCATTTACACACAATGATGAGGTATCTGGAAAGTATACCGATTTAGTAAGCGAATCGTTCTCGTATGCAAAAACAGAGGACGAAACTGCCTACATCGTTACTATCTCGCTCAGAGAAAAGACAGATATTGAAAAGCGTTTAGATTCATTGGAAAAAGGTCACATTGCAAACGCTACTGCTATTGATTCAATCATCACAGATATTATTCCAGGTATGGAAAATACTGAAGGTGCTGAATAAAATATATTTCAAAGGAGAATTTTAATATGGAAACATTTATGGCAACAAGAATTGAAGAAGCAAGAGAAATTAGTTTTGAAAAAGGACAGGCAAAGTACAGAGCATATTTCGTAAGAAAGAGTGCCGCAAAACTGTATGGACGTTATCAGGATACTGTAAATAGTATCTTGGAACTTGATGGATTCTCAGATTGTATTGTATCCGAATAATCTTATCTACAACTGAATATTGAATAACCGAACCTCCGTTCTAAAATCAATTCCATTTATTTCCAAATGGAGAATATATATGTAGAACATATAAATTTTGATTTAGAATGGAGGTATTTTACGTTATGGAAGAGAAATTTAGATTAGAATTATTAGATATGGTTAGCAGATTTGCGGATGATAAAAATGTAATGTTATTTGATGGATGCCTTTGTGCATTACTTAGAAAATATGATATAAATGAGAAACATACAGAATTGTGTGTACTTGAAAATGAGAATGAGAAAATTCTTAATACATATAGAGCTTCTTTGCGTCTTGAAGGTCGTTCACCTAGTACAATTTATCAGTATATGGATTCGATTAAGCACACGTTAGATGATCTTGGAAACAAAAATATAAAGGATATTACTACAAACGACATTAGATGGGCACTCTCATTGTATCAGCAAAGAGTTTCAAATACTACTGCTAATAATAGGAGAAAAAACCTTTCTGCGTTCTTTAGATGGTTGACCATTGAAGAAATTATTCCAAAGAATCCAATGTTGAAAATCCATGAGATTAAGTCTCGATATGTCACAAAGAAACCATTCTCTGATGAAGATGTAGAAAAGCTTTTAGATAACTGCGATACAATTAAAAATCGTGCGTTATTAGAATTTATGTTTTCTACTGGATGTCGAGTTTCTGAAGTACAGAATGCAAATCGTGAGGATATTGATTTTAAATCGGGCGAATGTACTATCGTTGGGAAAGGTAACAAAGAAAGGACGGTTTACATATCTGAACGCTCTATGTATTATATCAAAGAATATATTATGACTAGAGAAGATAATCTTGAACCATTGTTTCTTAATGATCATGGTACAAGAATGTCAAAGGAAAGTATTCGACAGAGGTTACATAAGATTGGCGATATTGCAAATGTGACAAATGTTCATCCTCACAGATGTAGACGTACAATGGCAACAGAATTAGCCCGTAAAGGTATGCCAATTCAGTATGTTCAGCAAATCTTAGGACATGCAAAGTTAGACACTACTATGATTTATTGCATTTGTGATAAGAAAAATATTAGAAACGAATTTAATAAGGTTATGTGAATATACGTATATAAATGTGTCAATATACACCTGACAACAAAAGAACAAAGCACACAAAATCAAACAAAAATGTGTGCAATTATAGTATTTTATGTTTATTTTGTATTATATATAGAACTTTTGTTTGGTAATGTTGGATTAAACGGCAGTTTAAATAAATATGTATCAAAGACATCCCAAGGCTACGCAACAGATAATGAATCGCATACCTTTCCGATCAATATATTATCGTTGTTTTTTATAACTTACGGAAATAACGCTGAAGCTGATGTTTATTTATGCAGATGCGTATCTGAATATGCACATGCTTTAGTCCCATTGCACTCGTCAAGTGTTATATCACAAACGTATGAAATTACGCTCGATGTTGCGACGAGGTTGGTAACAATTACGTCGAAAAAATCCTGGATTCAAGTTGACTGCATAAACATTTAGTTTATTGCTCGATGCATTCTACACTAGTGGAACTAAGAGAACGGCATAATTTGCTATGTCCCATGCAATATTAAAAGTTCCAGTGTTTTTATCTACAGACGAAAATGTAACAGGGTAATCTGTTAAAGTATCACTAATTTTAGTGTATTGGAAAACATATTCTGTAGAATTAACAAAATATATTGCTGCCCCTAATGCGCCGCCTTGATATACGACAATAAACGCAGATCCAAGATATGAGATTTCCCTGCCGTTATTCGAATCGTCATATCTTATTTTATTGACTTTATTATTTAAACTGCCGTTTAGACAAGATTATCGAATATATGTTCGTATACTTACAACAATTCTGTAGACATACGAATATATATTCTGTTATAATGTCATAATATAGCAGAGGTGATAATATGAAACAAGGTGATACTGCATGGATTATAGAAAACAATAGAACTGTTCGGGAATGTAAAATAGTTCGCATTAATGGGAATTTGGTGATTATACGTTTCACTGATGGGTGTGGTACTCAATTGCCTTTAAAACGTTTGTATGAGACTCAGGAAGATGCCTATGAAGAATTAAGCCACAATGATACGCTCTCACGGATTCAAGTTGAATATGACACAGAGAATAGACGAAAATGGAACGGACAGATGTTGTAATATGATGATGTAATAATAATTTAGGGATAAGTAGATGAATTTCTACCTGTCCCTATTTTTTACGATTTTGGATACATTTCATTTTTGAAGTTTTCAAGAATCAAATATATCTAAAATAAGGTTTGGTCTTTTGCACCAATTACTAAAATCTTGCACCAATTTGACACCAATCATACCATACAATACAGTATACTATAGGACAAAATAGTTAATAAAACAAAAATGGAAAGTATTGAAAACACTATAATATCAATACTTTCCACGTTTTTTGCTCTGTTTTAATTAGCGGTAAAATTACTTAGCGTAATGTGTAACTTTTACAATTTTCATGTCTGAAAGCATTGATTTTACTGGGTTTTCTTACCAATCAATATTTTATTTTGTTATTTTTGCACCAATTTTACACCAGTGTATTTTAAATGGCTTTATTCATCTTCTCAATTTCGTCACTTAATTGTTCATCTGTAACATGAACATAAAGATCCATTGTTACTTGAATTGTAGAATGTCCAAGCATCTTCTGTAATGATTTAGGTTGTACTCCTTTTTCAATACATCGTGTGGCAAATGTATGTCTGAGCGAGTGCATATAACAATGTTCAAATTCTTCATACTGCCCATCAACACTGTTAATCATTCTGTCTTTATTTATATTAGCAACAATTCGCACCATCATGGTTCTAAAAGTTGATGTTCCAACAGGATTACCATTGATAGTTGTAAATACAAGTCCATCCCATCTTGAAACCCATTTGTCATTTTGAAATTTCAGTCTGTTTTGCACTTGTTTTTGATCGTTAAGGACTTTGATTGCCTCATCTGTTAAAGGAATCTTTCTTTTACTTAATCTTGATTTTGGTGTTCCAAAAAAGAAACCGCCCTTCTGTTTGTCTTGCAAGAGAGTTCTGTTTACATACAAATAGTGATTATCAAAATCTATATCATCCCATTTTAGTCCACCGACTTCTCCGGCTCTTAACCCGGTTTCAAGAACTAAGCAATATGCATTATAATAAAGAGTGTTTTTTGCATATTCTTTAAATATTTTTTGTTCTTCTCTTGTTAAAACTCGTCTTTCTATTAAGTCAATGTCACGTTTTTTAATTTTTAGGTTATTTGCCGGATTCTTACTGATATAATTATTTTCTACTGCACATTTGAATATTGCGTGCATTGTAATAGCTGTCAACTCCATGGTTCCATACGAATATTTACCACTATCAAACATTTGGTTGAGAATTTTTTGGCAATGGATTTGTTTAACATCTGTTAATTTTATATCTCCAATGGCATTTTTTATAATGTATTTATAACGATGTCTATAATTATTAGTCGTATTATCTTTTACAATTCCTTCTTTATAATTCTCAATCCAGTAATTATACCATTCATCTACAGTCATATTATTATTGCTTAGAATATTATCTAAATATTTTTCTTTTGACAACCATTCTCTTGCTTCTGTTATTTTATCAAAATTCTTTTCTGCACGTTTACCACCTTTTTTAGTAAATCGTGCTTGATACCTACCATCCTTTCGTTGATTCAACCCCACACCAAGTTCTTTACCTTTTAAATCTTTACCCATCTGTACTCCTTTCTATGGGTAAAAGACCAAACCTGTAATAACTATATCACAAAATTTGATCTTTTACAATTTTAAATATATGAACGTTTTTCTAAGTATTTTTCTAACTGTTTACGCTTGAATAGGATCGTTTTACCGTTATGTAGTGTGTAATCATTACCATTTTCTTTTGCTAATTCATACAGTTTGTCTCTTCCTATATTAAAGTAAATAATTGCTTCTGAAACAGTTAGATTAAATTTCTCACTTAATGGTACTTTTGTTGCACTATCCATATTATGCTTTTCCTGTAGAACCAAAACCACCTCTGTTTGTTTCATCCAAACGTTCTACTTCCTCAAACTCAATCCCTGGCTGAATTTTATTGATACGGAATTGACATATTCTATCATTCTTATGAATTACAGTGGCATCCATGGCAATCACGGGAAGTTTCCATTGATCTGAGTCTCCCGAATATGAATTGTCGATCACTGCAAAACAATTTGTCTGTAAGACTTTGAAATTCTTATATGTACTGCTGCGTGGAACAATATTTGCTTCGTATCCATCTGGTAGTTTCATTCCAACTCCAAGTGGGATTAGACGAAATTCACCTTTCTTCAGGTGTACGGTTTCGGCACTTCTGAGATCAATCCAATCACCTTTGCTTATTTTTTCAATTTTATCAATTTCGTCATCAAAGTATTTAATTTTAATTTTCTCCATTTGTTTTATTCTCCTTGTCTTTTAAAAATTCTTTCATATCTTGAACATAGTTAAACATATAGTTTACTATTGGACATACAACTAGAAATACAATAGTTGCGCCAACTATGATTCCAAGAAAAAATAACAGAAATCCAATAATGCTATTCATTTACTTGTACCTCATTTCCAAAATTAATACATTTAGTTTTATATAAATCTTTTAGTTTTAGCAACAAATAATATAATTGTGGACTTACATTTTTTTTAATATCATATTTGCATTTTTCAAACTCTTTGAGAATCTTTAAGATGTTTTCTTCTGTATTGTTACGTGTATTTGAAACACCTTTAACCTCATCTACATAAGCATCAAACCCATTATCACAATCCCTTGTCTTAACCATTGCCATCCCGCTTTGAACAAATACTGCTTCTACAGTACATTCAACAAGAACTTTATCACCCTTCTTTAATTTATATAAATCTTCCATTTCCATATTTATATACCCCTCCAAAATTTACAAAATCATTTATAATTCTTTCAAAAATTCCTGACTCCGCAACATATATAATATTAAAACTAAAGTCATGTTCTTCCCACGTTTGTATACCAATTTCTTTCATAGACATTTTTCTTGTATACTCTGGATGTCTTTTGAAAAAATTATCACTTAAAATACATGCATTATTAAGAATAAAATCATTTAACTCTCCTATAAAGAAACTTTCAAACTCTTTCTCATATGTATTAAGAGCATTGCAGAATTCTTTAATTTTTCTTGAACATCCATCTAATATCTTTCGATAAAAAATAAATCTATCTTCTTCATAAATGGTTTGGTTTGGAGCACTGTTTGTTTTATATGAATATGTATATCCATTGTTAGAAAGCCATTTGTAAATTTCATCTATTAAATTATTTTTTTTAGCCTCAACTTTTTTATCGCTTCCTTGTAAATCTGTTAAGTCTATTTCTGTAAAACACTCACTAAACAGCTTAAAAATTAAATCAACAACCTCATTTTTTGTTAAATTCTCTGTATCTTTTTCTAAGATTTTTATAAGTAAGTTCAAAATACTTTTATTTTCTTCTAAAAAATCTGTTAATACTTCGGCATAAGACCATTCTTTCCAAATACGACTGTATTCTTTTGCCAAATACAAAAATAAATATTCTTTGTTTAAATTTGCACAAGGGTTTTTTAATATGCCACTTGGCGTTTTTGTATAAGACATGTTTTTTAATTCATCAGCAATATTTTTATATTCTTCATCTGTTGCCGGATATATTTGCTGCTCTATTTCTTTTACTATATCTTTATCTTTTTTTATCATTTTTATCTCTTTTAATTACAATATAAAACCATTTTGTTCTGAGTGAGAGATTGTTTCACATTTATGACTCGTTGGTTTGAACTTCCGCACCACTTCAATGTTATATCTCTCTTCTCATCTATATATTCTCCGTCTACAAGCACATTTACATTAGAAATTATCTCCCATCGTGTAAGCCATTCATCTGCATTTGCTGCAAACGGAGTATATTTGTATTCATTGTATTTGGAATTTAAAAGGTCAAAATTATATCCCGTATATAACCAAATAGATTTCTCAGGAAAAGAAATACGGATTTCTTTAATTAGAGATAATACTTCATTGAGATTTTGTTCCGCTAAAGGTTCGCCACCTAGAACAGAAATTCGATTAATATATGGTTTATCAATGAGTTCCATAAATTTATTTTTTGTTTTTTCTGTCCACTCTTTCCCACTATTAAAATCCCATGTTTCAGAATTGAAACAGTTTTTACAGTGTGGATTTCTATCACATCCTTGAACAAACAGGGCGACTCCAATATTCGCCCCGTTGCTAATATCAAGGTTACGTATACTCGCATACCTCATATTTAATCCTCCGTATATTCCATGTCATCCAAATGATAAACACGATCATGGATATCACCATATCTACCCTGATTACCACCATTTTTTGCAGTACCAATATAACCACAAACTCTAAATGCTATATCCATTGTTGTATTGTCGGTATTCCCACAGTTAGGACATTCCCATTTAAGTCTATTGTTTTCATCTGATACAAGAGGAATATCACCATCAAAACCACATTTTTCACAATAACAACTCTTTGTGTTGATCTCTGCATACATGATGTTGTTGTAAATAAACTTAATGACTTCTAATATAGCAGGAATATTATGACTCATACTTGGTACTTCGATATATGAAATTGCTCCCCCTGGACTTAATTTTTGGAATTTTGATTCGATTCTTAACTTTTCAAATGCCGTGATATGTTCAAAGACAGGAATATGATATGAATTAGTAATATAATTTCTATCAAAACCATCTAATTTTTCAAAGATATCGCTACCGAAACGAGATTTTAGACACTTTGCAAATTTGTAAGTTGTGGACTCTAATGGTGTTCCGTACAAACTATAGTCAATATTTTCAGCTTGTTTCCACTGATTGCATTTATCATTTAACGCCTGCATAACCTTTAATCCAAATTCTTCGCCAATCCCTTCATCAGAATGAGAATGACCAGTCATAAATTTTACACATTCATATAAACCAGCATAACCAAGCGAGATTGTAGAATAACCATCATAAAGAAGTCTGTCGATTTTCTCATGTTTCTTTAATCTAGCATATGCTCCATGTTGCCATAAAATAGGTGCTACATCAGAAGATGTACCAAGTAATCTTTCATGTCTTGCCCTAAGTGCTTTATGACACAACTCAGTTCTTTCTTCAAAGATTTCCCAAAATTTATCAAAATCTCCGTCAGATGAGAAAGCAATATCTGGAAGTGAAATCGTTACAACGCCTTGATTGAATCTCCCATAATATTTATGTTTATTCGGATCAAAATTTTTTGCGTTTGCAATATTCCCTACTTTATCTGTAAATCTATCAACGGTCAGAAAACTTCGGCAGCCCATACATGTATAAACATCACCCTTTAATTCAAGCATCATTTTTTCGGATATGTAATCAGGGACAAGTCTCTTAGATGTACATTCAGCAGCCAATTCTGTGAGATACCAATATTTAGAATCTTCTGTAATATTATCTTCTTCCAATACATAAATAAGCTTTGGAAATGCAGGAGCAATGTAAACACCCTTTTCGTTTTTTACACCTTGAATTCTCTGGTGAAGCATTTCTTCAATTAACATTGCCAAGTCAGCTTTCTCACATTCGTTTTTTGCTTCGTTCAAATACATAAAAATTGTGATAAAAGGTGCTTGCCCATTTGTTGTCATAAGCGTGACCAACTGATACTGGATTGTTTGAACACCTTTTTCTATTTCTTCTTTTAATCGTTTATTGGTGATATGAACAACTTCTGCAAGGTCTTCATCATACTCACTAATTAATCCATTATCATATAATTCTTCTGTTACTTTCTTTCTGATTGATTTTCTACTCACATTAACAAATGGAGCAAGATGTGCTAAAGAAATACTTTGTCCTCCATATTGGTTACTAGCAATCTGTGCGATAGCCTGTGTTTCAATATTACAAGCAGTTGAAAAGCTATGCGGTGTTTCAATAAGAGTTTCGCTAATAACTGTGTTATTTTGAAGCATATCTTCAGAATTGACCAACCCACAGTTATGCATGTGCTGCAAGAAATAATCAGCATCATGAAAATGAATTAGTCCATCATTATGAGCCTGAATAATTTCAGGAGATAATAAATATCTTTTTGTTATATCTGTGCTAACAGATCCAGCAATATAATCTCTTTTGGTAGGGTTTAATACAGGATTTTTATTTGCATTTTCATCCTTCCAATATTCATCTTTGTCTTCTACAAGATTGTGAATTTCTTCATCTGTTGTATTCTCATTTTCTCTCTGAAACTCACGAATACGTCTATATCCTTCATACGCTTTTGCAGTAAGTCTCTGCTTTTTTGTAATCAATTTATCATAAACCATTGATTCAATATCAGAGATGCTTACTTCGTCTTTATCCTTACATTCATTTTCAATCTCGTCTGCAATATCTTCTGCAATCTTTGGTTTTACAATACCTGAGCCATTTTTCATTGCTTTAAGAATTGCAGTTGAGATTTTTGATTTGTCAAAATCAACCTCTGAACAATCTCTTTTAATTACTTTTGTCAATATGTAAAATCTCCTTTCTAAATTACTGTTATGATTGCATAACCAAGTACACATGCCGCAATCGCTGCTACAGCTTTCCAATCAATCTCAAATTCTATACAATCTATAATATTGAATTTCATTTTATCTTCTTCCTATTTCTCCCACGTTAAAATTACAAAATTCCAATCCTTTTTATCGCCAGATGGATATTCATAAGCAGTTAGTTCATGTGCGGCATCGCCCTCAAGCTCTTTATCTGCTAAAACCAATGCATCATCACGCATTCCGTCCAAAATTTCTTTTACTTCTTTTACTGTTAAACACATATATTATTCTCCTTTCTCGATTCTATAAGAAATCAACATTTCTTTCTTTTCATTTTTTAATAAAATCTGCAAAGTCATTATCCTCGTGACAAGTATATTCAAAATTATAATAACTCTGTTTCACTGGATTTGGTTTTGCGGTGGCACGAAAACAATCTCCTTTTACTGGACAATGTAAACTGCTGCATAACGTCATATCTGGCATAATTACCTCCAATCTATTCTTCACAAACTAGAACCGTGTGTGTCACTGAATCATCTAAATTTGCATGGGTTCGTTTCTGCTTAACCGTTCTAATATAATATTCTCTGTCTCCAACTTGAACTGTTACGAAATTGTCTTTATCATATAACGCATCAGCAAGACTTCGACAACTCATATATCCTGTGTATATCTCAATCACTTCCTTTCCTAATATCTAACCATATAAAAATCCTTCACATACTGCACAACATCATCAGCATGAAACATTAGATTCGTTGTCAAACATTCCTTGATCCAAGGGTGAGTCTTGTCAAAAATAGCATTATTTCTTTTGTGTTCTAATATTTCTGGCACGTTTGCATATGTAATAACAGGGATATTTAATCTATTTGCTTCATAAACCTCGATTGCTGTTCCGATACTTTCATTGATACCATTAATGTTCGCAATCACAATATCGCTTTGACGTATCATATTGAGATCAAACTGCATAATTTCCTTATCTGTGTGACCATCCATGTTATCAAAGTCAAAGTAATCAGCAGGATTGATGACTTGAATCATTGAGTTACAACATTCTGCTGCTATTTCAAGTTTCTTCCTTAAAACTTCTCGCCATGTGTCATATTCAGTTTTTGTAAGACCACCCATACGTCCAGTCAAGTAAATAGTTAATTTATTACTCATCTGCTTTCTCCTTTAAAATTTTTTTATACCAATAGTCAACATTACTGATAACATCCTCAATATCATCAGATAAATTGTTATATACAATTCTATCAGCCAACATTTCAGCACCATTAAAATCTTTAATATCAGCTTTCATACGCCTTTCAACTTCTTTTTGGTTATCGCCACGAATAGACAATCTCTGTTTAATCGTGTTTAAATTACTATATAAGTAGATGACAGCCATATGAATCTCTATTGCTTGCAAATCTCTCACACCATCAGGCGTAAGAATCACTACGGTATCATCGTCTGCGTCATAACAATCCGCTAATGCAGTACCATAATACCAAACACCTTGCTCAGTATCATATTTCTTCCATTCTGCAAAAAATCCTTCTTCAATTTTCTGTTCAAAATCTTCTTGGGGAATAAAATGATATGTAATATCTTGTTTCTCACCTTTTCGTGGTGGTCGAGATGTAAATGTCACCAGACTTTTATAACCATGTTCTTTTACTAATTTATCTCGCACAAATGTTTTACCACTTGCGCTTTTGCCAATTAAACAGAGTATAATCAATCACCTTCTTCCAAAATATTTGTAATCCTACCATCTTCAATTAGTGTTGTTTTGCCACATTTGAATAAATTCATGCAATCTTCTAATGTAATTTCATCTAACTCTAATACCTGTGAATAATTAGTCATTCTTCATATCCTCCTCTGTGGCAAGTTTTGCATATTTCCACGATATCATACTATCATCTTCCCCACTCCAAGATGTTGTTCCACTTGTCCATGTATAAATCTTGCCATTTTCGTATTTCGCAAAATGTCTTTTCGCCCATGTTTTACTTTCTTCATCTCTGACAAAAATTGGTGTATCTACTGCAACTTTAATCCAGTCAATAGGTGGCTCGACATATTCTTTGTTTAGCCATAATTTAAAAATATTTTGTCTTTTACTCTCGCAATTACAATCTTTATTAAGATAACCATAATCACAATTTACACAATATGTTTCATTACATAGCTTTGGGACTCCTTTTACTAATGCAAAAATATTTCTTTTTATTGCCAAATCAATAAGTTCTTCTTTATATTTCTCTCTATTTGTCATTCTTTTTTACCTCATATCTCTTACAAATTTTAGCAAATTCATTAATCTCATTTTCATCATTAGAATAAATAGTTGTTTCTAACGGCTTGCAATGAGACATATTTAACAAGCCAAACATAGATTTTGCATCGACAACACGTACACCGTACCTTGCGTCAACTTCGCTATCTAATTTGTTTATAGCCACTACAAAATCTTTTGCATCATTGATACTTTGTAAATCTAATTTATATGTTCTTTCCATTTAATTTTTCACCTCTCTAAAACAAACCCCACTAATAAACATTAGATCACCTTTTCATATACTTTAATTTGTTTTACAACCGATTTCCATTCTGCGCAGCAAGAAGATATATCACCATCACGTTTAGCATTTCTGTTCAATGCTTGTCTGTCTACAATAAATTCACTTAAGCAATTTGTAGATATTGTGACGATATTCGCAGAATCGGTGTGTTTATTTGCCTTCTGATCAGCCATAATACACGGGATTATTTCACCATTAGCAAGAATTAAGTCAAAATACTGTCCAATCTCACATCCAAAATGTGAACCAAGAGCCACACAATATCTCCCATTTACCATGCGAATACCATAATCACCTGTATAAGCAATCTGTTGAAGTTTGTACTGCTTGCTCCCTCTGCTGGTAATTGCTGTGTATGGCATCCAAGTCTTATTCTTAACACATGGAACGTTGTAGATTCTGTAATTGATTGGTTTATCAGATACATAGTCCTTATGAATATAACCAATTTTGTTGTCAAGATCGACAGTATACCAAACACCATTCGTAAGTTTATTTCCAATGATAATAACTTTTTCATTAAACGAAACTTGTTTGATAACTTCTGAGTTCTTGCTTGGTTGCTCTCGAATGTTCACATATGTACCTTTTACATATTTTTTCTTGTACTTAGTTACTTCTTTTGATTGAGATAATAAGTTTAATTGATTGCTAAACCCTGCCGTAAGACAGGGCGTAACCGTTATGCAAGGTTTGTTACAACCCCCTGCTTGTGCTGTTGGAACAGAAGTTGCAAGAACTACAAGAACAACCATTCCAAATGTCATTTTTCGTAATAAAATACATTGCCTCCTTTGTGCTATTAATATGTTACATTTGTATATTCTCTGTTTGAATTGGGAATATTTAGCGAATTGTTAATTATAAGAAGGTTCAGATTTGTCATTTCTCACGATTTCAAAAATAGGGAACTGAACCGAAATTCCACCATTTTTATTCTTTGTTTCACCTTTGAATTTAATCTGCACAATTTTACCAATAATCTCATTAGGATTGTTCCAATAGTAATTTCTCTGCTCATCAGTAAATCCAGATCCTACACCGAGTTCATATCCTTTGTAATCACATTTAATTAGTCCAAGAGTTCCTTTATATTTACCATCACCCTCAACAATATCAGTGCAACGAATATCGGCATGTTTAAATGACTTCACTTTAAGAATTCCATTATTACGTTTATTTTTCCATTTGGTATCCTTATTGAGCATCAGCCCTTCCCAACCATCTTTGTCAGCTTTATCAAGCAATGGTTGAATAACTGACTTATCACTTCCTTCATATATAATAGAAACAACTTCAAGATTATCTGTATTTAAACGAGAAATCGCTGTTGTTAGTGGATTTAAAATTTGTTCTCTACGAGCTTTATATTTTAATTTGCTCTCGCCATTTTCAAATTCTTCATTTGGGATACATTCATAGATTACGAATTTAATACAAGATTTGTCAGATTCATCAGAATTGATAATACCAGTTCCAATTTGGAAGTTGTCATTATCAGAAAGATTATCATAATTTTTACGAATCAATTCACCATTAAACATATAATTTTCATGTTTAGGTAATTGTTCAATATCTTTAATAATATGGTCAAGACCTGTAAATGGTTTACCCTGTCTACTAATTAGTCTTCCTTTATAATATGCGCAGTTATTGCCATTAAGTTTTTGGGATAAAGCAAACCATTCACCATCTTTAGGTTCATTCTTCTCAGAAATTGGATATGCTTGCTGTACGTCCCATGATGGAATCAAACCATGAATCACACTATTTACAACTTTTTTATCACAACCAAGACGAAATTTCTTTGTAACCATCTGTTTGTAAAAATCATGATATTCTTCTGGTTGGTTTTCGATAAATCCTTGTATAGCTCCAATATCCATATCACTACCTGAATTAAAATCTAATAAGTATTTTATAACTTCTTTAAAAGAGTTTAATTCTGTCCCTGACATACCAACGAATTTATTTAATTTCTTGTCACTGATACCAGTTACCACATTTGAATCAAGTAGAAAAACCAAACACTTTTTAAATAACTCATTGTCCTTGTTGGCTTCAATAATTGTTTTCTTACCATTTGTACTGCTTGTATTTTGTATCTGTTTGAAAATTTTAATTACTTCTTCCATTTAACCCCTCCTTCACGGCTTTAAAATCATCACAAAAATAATAAGTATTAAAATTGTTGCAATGTAAATAGCAATATTAGCAGCAACTTCTAAAGTAAAGAAGTTCATCAATATAACACCAGTTATTGCAAGAAAACCCGTCCATAATGAAATAGTTATGAGTGAAAGACAAATAACACATAATAAAACTTTGAATATTTTCGTAAATTTATTCATCAGAATTCTCCTTTTTTAACAAACTCCATCCTTGATACCACATTGACTTAGAATTAGCATGTTGTTTGAATAATTCTATTAATTCATCTGATTCAGGGAAGAACGGATCTCTATGTAATGTACTATTGATATATCCAAGAGTATTTAACAAGAATTGTCCTGGTCGCATATCTGGAAATGACCTCTTGTGTATCTCACATAACTGCGAGTAAAATGAGTCTAATTTTTCTGGATTTCTTATTTTAATCACCTCCTATCAAAATGAACATTTCTAACCCTCATACATAATCAACTCTTCTGCATACGGAAGTGACTCTACCCATCTACAAAATGTATCAACCCATTCTTCTTTGAGTCTATGATGTCTACGCTGAAAATACATATTGCGAAGCTCTGCATAATTTGTATCCCATGTTCTCATTTGTTCAAATCCTTCAGGTAACATACGCTTTGCCCTAATAAGAAGACGATTCATTTCATTTGTATCTTTTGTTGTTCTCTGTATTTTCTTATAATCTAATCTCATAGATTCCAATTTATTTACTGTATAATTCCACCAATCCATATCTTCCTCGCAAACAACAAACATATCTAATGTAATAGGTTCATCGTTATTAAGTAGCTTATGCATTGTCGAACAACTGTTCTTTGCATTGAAATGATATGTGTCAGCCTCACTCCACCAGTATCTAGGCATATTTGTATCTACAGCTACATGAATCATTCTCATAAATTTACAATGCTCAGAACCAGCTTTAATAAGATTCTGTGCAAGTTTCATATCATTTTCTCCGATGTAGAAATTAACTCCATACTCAGTAAAATAATTTTTTAATTCTTCGTGATACCAAGTACCATCCCAATATAATTTTCCGCTATCACTTCTATCCCAAGAATTCTTAGGATTTCTCATCCCACGGAAACTGTGTTCAAATCCCCATACCTCTGTTTTTTCAAATTTCAAGCTTAAATCCTCCAATTTTTCTAATCCCGATGAAAGTTTAGTTTACTGTGTGATTCTACCAATTAAAGTATTGTCTATTTTTACATACTGGACATTTGATATTGTAACTACCAAGACCATCATGCATTACACCCATTTGACCAGTTACATCACATTCGCTTTTCTTAAACTCAAATATCGAGCCACATTTATCGCAGGTTAATCTTTTAGTTGGTGTTATTGGTTCGTGTTGCTCTATAATATTCATGCCTTATCCTCCTCTAACATTTATTATCCCACCTGATGCTACAACCGCATTTACATTTAAACTGTTGCATTTGTATCATGCTTTTACATTTAAGACATCTTGCCGATACACCTATGCCACCTAAAAATGGTCTTGTTTCTATAATTGATTTATACATTAAATGCCTATTCCTATTCATTATTCTCTCAACCTTTACATGAAATAATGGTTTCTTTCGGTTCTTAAAAATCACTTATTTTTAAATCAATCGCTCAAAACCCTTGATTTATAAGGCTTTCAGAGCATTGATTTTTATAAAATTCGGCAAATCCTTAAAAATGCCGTATTTTACTCAATTTTTGACGATTTTTAAAATTTCATGCCCTACAACCCTTGATTTTACTAGGGTTACAGAACGAATGAAATCCGTCTTTCCTTGGCTTTTTGAGTCTCTGAAACGCCCTATTTATGGGCATTCCAGAAATCCTCTATTGTATTATTCTCTCTATCTAAGATAATTCTTTAAGAAATATTCAAAATACTCCCTAATAAATAATCCTGAGTATTGATTGTTTGGCATGAACATAACTGGAATATTATATTTGAACCAAAAGCTGTGTATTGATGCAATGAATGATTTCCGATTATACTTTGTATCATAATTTCCTGTTGCAATATCTTCATAAGAAGCGTTTTCAATCAACAGAACTTTAGTTCTTGGTGCAAGACATAATTCTTTTTCAAATCTTTCACGCTCTTTTGTCAGATTATTACTTATCTCTTCAAGACTAGCTTTTCTCTCAATGACACATGTTGTATTAAAATACAAATCACGAGGTATGGATAACTTCTCATTTGCAGGAATCATGAACGAATAATCTCCATAATCGAGTGCTTTCTTTTTATATGAAATTCCTTTTCGATCAAAGTAATCTGTAATGTGGGAATTGACTTTCTCCCTTGTGTCAATAAGGATTGTAATGGAAGATATTAACTCTTCCATTTCCTTATCTGTATACTTATATTTGTTAAAAATCGTCTTCGTCCTCCTCAATATCATTTTTTATTACAAATTTGCTTAACCAAAATTCAAATTTATCAGGTACTTCTTTATAAATTTTCTTACCTGTAACTGGATTTATTTCACCAGTTGGCTCTTTTTTATTCTTCTTTTCAAGAGAAATAATATATAGAATTGCTCCTAGATCAAATGGATTTCGATTATACTGACTTGTCCACATTTTTACTTCTCGTGTTTTACCACTATAGATTTCAAAAAGATGAACATTTACAATAGATTTTTTAATATCAAGTTCAGAAACATAATATAGACGTTTGCTTACTTTTGAATCCGAGTCACTGACAATACCAAGAACTTCTCTCTGATTATCAAGCCTTTCCTTTAAAGTTAATTCTCTATAAGGAATATTAGAAATCAATTCCTTAATAATTTGTTCTGAGTCAAGTTTATTAAATTGTTTGGCTGTCTCATTTCCATGTTTCTCAAGTATATCAAATGGAATATTATTCTTTTCAGCTTTATCTTTAGAAATCTGTTTCGCACCATTCAACAAATCATATAATCTTGTAATCTCAAGTAAAGTATTTACATCACCATATTTCTTAAAATAATTGATTCTAATAAGTTTATTAACAATGGTCTTATTAATTGAATTTGAAAATAGTGCAGTTAATACATCGGTAAATGTTTTATACTCCGATTGCCCTAATTCATAAAGAGCATCAACAACCCCCTCACCAAAGCCTTTTACACTTGACAAATTTGGATATATTAATTTATTCTCTTCATTAATCGTCACTTTTCTGTTATCTGCACCAAATTCATAATCACCTAATTTATATCCCCAAAATTTAATTGCTTCTTTAACAAGAGCATCTATCTTATCCTTTTTATTCTTTTCCTGATAATGATTGATTGCTACTTCATAAAATGTTTTAGTATGATGTGCTTTAAACCATGCTTGATAGGCAGAATCTCCACCCATTGAATAGGCATGTGGAGAATTAAATGCGTATGATCCAGAAGACTCTATTACATTCCAAACATTATTAAAATTATCTGTCTTGCCGATTTCTGCTTTCCAACCTTCTATTAATCGTTCCTGTAATTCTTTTAACATTTCAGGATGTAATTTATATTTCTTTTTTGAAATATTTTTAATAACTCCATATGTTTCAGCCATTTTCAATTCCAAGAATGACAATACTTTCATAATAGATTCCTGATAAATCATGAAATGTGCAGTATCAGATAATAAATCATCAATTTTTTTCTCGCCTGTAGTATATGGCTCACGATTCAAGAATGTGCTAAGTAATGACGCAAAACCTGGTCGAATTGCTGCAATGAAACTACTTAACTCTGCTAGATTTTGCGGTTTATACTTCTTCACTCGATTAGTGGTCGCTTCTTTCTCACACTGATTAACACAACATGTAATACCATTTGCATAAATATTCCATGTTTTTTTATCACCATCAATCATATGTCTTAGTTCATCAAATGTCGGAACTTCCATGCCAATACTATGAAAAAATTTATATGTAAGATAAACACTATCTACAATAAGAAAATCCTCTTTTACATATCCGAATTCATCAAGATAACCACCTTCAATAGCTGCACATACTGTTCTTTTGCCAGTTGATTCAGAAACAGCACTTATTAATCCTACTTCTCTACGAATATCGCCATCAAAGATAAAATGACCACAAGCATGTACTTTCAAATTGATTGTGATCCCCTGGTATTCATTACTCTGTTTGAATAATTCTGTATACTCTTCAGGGATATAATCTTCTACATGAATATCATCCTTTTCATCTTCATCCGCATATTTTAATGCCTTATTATACTCATCAAGATATTTTGAAATCTGATTCGCATCCTCTGGTTTAACTTCGTTTGCACCTGCATATAACTGCCAAGCTGCCTTTTCTTTAAGTTTTTCTATTGCCATTAATGGGTAACAGCCATGTTCCCCCAATAATTTTCTTGCTGCTTTAACAAATGGTTCTTGTGTAGCAACATTCAAATCAATATCTGGCATCTGACCAGCCAATACACGTTCCTTAGTTAAGAAACGTTCAGGATAAATAGGAATGTCAGCGTTGAATCTATCAACAGTTGTAAGACCTAAAAGCTTATTTGTTATAAATGATGCAGCACTACCTCTTGAAGTAGTTGTTAAAATACCACTTTCATTTTTTATTGCATCATCTACAATAGCCTTACTTGTTAAGAAATAATCCACAACACCAGCTTCCATAACTTGTTTTGCTTCATATCGAATACCATCGGCTTTTTCTTTTGACTTTTCTTTTTCTTTTGCATAAGCTTTATTAAGAACATCTTTGTAAATTTTACATTTTTCTTTATAGGTTTTTCCTTTGTAAACACTCGGAATTTTAAATTTTCTATCAAGAACAATTTCTTCACATTCTGCCACAAAAACATTTGTATTCATAATTGCTCTATATATTTCTTCTCTATTTAAAACACCTTGTTCTTCAAATCTTTTAATTACTGTTTGAGTATCAGGATAATCAAGATACCAACCTTCCTCATCTGGATAATTAATGTTTTTATATTTCAGAATCTGGTCACGCTTAACTGCATTTTCTTCTTTAACATAATGACTATCAAGGCCACATATAATCTGGATATTATGTTCTTTTGCAATTCTTAAAATCTTTTTATTAAGTTCTTTCTGTTTATCAGTGTTATGATACTGAACTTCTAAAAAGAAATTATTTCCGAAATATTTGTGTATTTTAAGCCATATATCTTCTGCATCTTTATAATTCCAACCTGCAACACAAGCTGACGTTACAATCACATTGTCCTTTGGAATATTAAATAATAATTCCAAGTCAATACGTGGCTTATAATAATATCCATCAATATTTGCCATAGATAAAGCAAAATTAATGTCTCCACGACCTTCAGCATTTTTAGCTGCTACAATCATATGACAATTTGCTCTATCTTTTTCTTTTCTATCTTTTACCCAATATACTTCAGATGAATGTATATATTTAAGATGTTCACTCTCAGCAACTTTATATACTTGGAACTGATTGCCTTGTGAACCATGTTCGCCAGAATATAAACATTTTGTTCCAAACTCATGTACTCTATCAGCGTATGCATTAATTGATTCAGCACAATCTGGGGTAGATGTATTACTAAAATCTTTATGGCAATGATAATTTTCAAGATATAAATTTTTCACATAATCTTCTGCGGAATAAGGAAATTTAAACGTTAATGTTGGAATAATTTTTTTAACTAATTCAATATCAGAAATATCAAGCCACCTCCTTAATCTCATCACATATTGCTTTTAATACAAATTTTCTACCAAAAAATCCCGAATCAAGTGTACATACAATTTCCAACTCATCATTCATCATCGAATGATCCTCCATCTCGTCAAATGAACCATCAAAATTCCATTTGATAATTTGTAGATAATCATTTGGTTTTATTACAAGATGTTTATAGTCACTCATTTGACCGATTTCATATTCATCAATACCATCAATAAATACTTTTACAGGCTTAAAATTTGTACCAGATATTTTATCTATCTTCTTTATATTCTCTACAAGTTTGCGAGTAACATCTGAAATATTAATCTGAATATCTACATTTATAGAAGTGTCAGATTCCAATTCTGGAAGAGTTCCTTCTATATATAATGCAAACTTATCAATGTCAGATTTTTTTATAGTAATACCACTTGCTAATTCATGTCCATCTGCTTTTGCAAAACCACTGTCGTTACAAATCTGGCGAAAATCATCTACACCAATTGCTCTCATTGAACCAGAAAATGTATCCTTAATGTCTTTTAGAACAAGAATAGGTTTTTGATACCTTTCCAATAACTTATTTCCAAGTAATCCACTAACACCATAAGGTGTATCTATATATGTAATAATCATCTTCTTGTCTACTTGAGTATCGCATTGTTTCAACACATCGGGTAATAATCTATCTACTTCTTTGTTTTGTTCTTCCTTGCATTTTTTTAATTCTTTCACGTAAGCCAAAACCTGTTTATTTTCGTCTTCCAAAAATGCTTTCATAGCAATTTCATTTTTACCCATGCGATTACTTGCATTGACAATTGGTGCAATGCTGAATGCAATAGCGGTACTATTAAACTCAAAGCCACCAACAATTTTCTTAACTGCTGGATTATATATCTTCTCTAATCCCTTAGATACAATATATCTATTCTCCATAACAGTCATATCCATCATATCTCCAACAAGACCACATGCAGCTAAATCAACAAGTTCATCTGCATAATCTGTAAGATATTGTTCATCAAGATATTTACAAAACTTCCATACAACACCTGCACCTGATAGTTGGGCATTTTCATAATTCCTCTGGGAAGATACAAGAATTACATAATCATCATATGATTCTTTCTCCTTAATTGCATGATGATCGAGTACAATTACATCTACTCCCATTTCTTTTAATAACTTATATTGAGATATATCTTTATCCAAACTATCTACAATAAAAAGTAAATCAATGCCTTCAAACTGAGATAAATCTTGCCCAATCAAACCATGCATTTTACCCTCATCAATATAAGTTTTAATGTTATCAGTAGAATGCCTGAAATACCTGGTCATTATTGTTCCTGATGTAATTCCATCTAAATCTGTATCAAATAAAATTCCAATACGCTCATTATTTACAATTGCTCTATCTACTCTTTGATATGCCTCGTCAATACGAAGTAATGAATCTAGGGGAAGCAAATCATCTTCTGTAGGAGTCAAAAAATGTTCAACATCATTAATTCCTCTTTGACTTAAAATCGTATCAAATACTTCATCCTCATACATTCCACGACAATCATTTAGTATTCTATAATTCGTCTTCGTCATCCTCATCTCCAATCATTGTTATTTCATTCTGCAAAATATTTTCTAAACATTCTTTTCCTAAATCAGATGGCGAAACTTTATCCTTATATCCTCGTCCAAAATAACTCCAATATCCAAGTTCTATCTCTGTGAACCTAGAATAATTCTTTACCATGTCAATGTTTCTCATAATATTCTCTAATCCATATCCTACGTCATGCAGGAAAATTATCTTTTTGGGATTTAATTCGAGTAACATTTTGACTTGTTGAATAGAAATAGATCCGCTTCCAAGAGATACACAATTTCTTATTCCATAAGAAAAGCATTGCATACAACTCTTTTCCGCTTCAAAGATGTAGATAGTATTATCTACTAAGAATTCATAATTTTGAGAATAACCAAATAATGTTTGACTCATACTGCAAGGTACAGCATAAAAATATTTCATTTCACCATCAGCAACATCATAATTAAATCGTTCCTTGACACCCATAAGCTGTCCAAACTGATTTCTTATAGGGATAACGATACCTTGTGATTCTATGTCATATCTTATATCAAAAAATTTTTGTGAAAGAAGTGATATATTATCAGCAAGAAACTTCGTATTCCCACAATTAACATAGCAATTTAAGATGGAATCATCATATGTATTGACTTTATTTGTTCTTCGTTTTCTAATCTTCTCATAAAATCCTCCAAAAATTCCTCTATTATCAAAGAAATCATAGTAATCTGTAATACCTAATGCATGTCTTACTTCATTAAGGACATCTATGAATTCAACTTTTCTTTGTTTAATAATATATGAAAAAATATCCTTTCTGATATTTCTTGCATAATCTATAATGTACAGGTATTCATTGTTTTCAAGATTGATTACTATACTTTTCTTTGAAGATTTCTCATCTCGCCCAAATGAAATATATTTGGGACGAATTACTATGTTACAATAGCCAAAATGTTCAAGAACATCTTTTAGCTTATCTGGGTGATTTATCAGTTCTTTTTTAACATCAGCTAACATATATCACTCCATAATTTGTTATTTTATTTCACCGTGTCGAGGACGGCATTGTGCCACTTCACGGAAAATGCAATGATCACCATCATATTTCAGTAAATATGCAATGCCATTATCGCTTGAATTAGCACCACTACGGCATTTCTCTGTAAAACACATTCGCCATACTGCATTAGGATCTGGTTTATATTCTTCTTCTATCCATTTATCATTAACTTTTTTGAGCCTAAACGGACGACAATAGTATTTACTTTTTTCGTCCAATTCTTCCGCATATACAGTTCGCATTAAGAATAGATTTTCCAAAATTTCCTTAATTTGCTTTGCATTACTTAAACAACTTGCGTCAAGAAACAGTTTGCCCTTCATGTATTCCGCTAACTGAACAGAAGCGAGCATAATCAAATTATATTTTTTTGCTAATTTATCAAGTTCTCGGCTATCTCTTACAAGTGATAAGTCTTGCCTAGCAGATGAAAAATCTCCTTCTTGAATTTTGAACGTGTCATATAACACCGTATCATATCCATGTCTCAAAACATTTTCACGAATTTTCTTTTTAACCACTCTCATATCTGCGTCATTGATAGAGATAAATTTGACTCTTCCTTTATAATTCTCTCTCCAAAACTTCTGAACATCCGTTAATTGCTCTCTACTCTCTGCATTTATATCGCCAGATGTCATTTTCTTTTTTGTAAGTTTGAAATATCTATTGCGTTTTCCAAGTAACCAGACCATGAATTTTATCTTGAATTTTTTGATATTCTCCTCATTGGAGATAATAAGAATTTTTCGATCATAATGTAGAAGTGCCATCAGAACTGTAATCCACCAAGTAGACTTACCTGCACTAGAGAAACCACCCATCATAGTAAGTGTCCCTTCAAGTAACCCCATTATCTGTCGTGATAGAAAAGGAAAACAATTCATTTCCTCCCCATTTTTATCATATCCTGCTATATCAAATGGAACACCATTCTCTTCACCATCTTTACAAGATTCAATAAATTCATCATCAAAATCTATTTCTTCCTCTTCAAGAATCTTGCTACTATATCCTGTACCATAACTGGATATACGAGCTTCATACCAATCTGTGACTTCTTCAGCAGTCATTTTTCTAAATAACTTTAGCGGAATTACTTTCTTATCTCCTATTGTTATTTCTTGAAGAAGATTAAAACCATCCTTATACATGTTCATCATAATATTCTCTCTATAAAGAATATCTATGTATGTATCAAAATTCTGAGTATTGATAATATCAATCTGGTGTTGAATCGTTTCCCAACCACCTTTATCCTCAAATTTTTCAACAACTTCTTGACTCATATTAGACAGAATAGTAATTTCATCAAGAGAATAAAATCCCTTCTTTCGTAAATTTTTCAATAACGAAAAATAAAAAAGACCATCTACTGTGACAAAATCTTTCTGCTCAAATGTTGTATCATCAAGTAGAAGCATATCTTTGAAGAAACAACTAATGACATTACCCTCTATTTCAATCCTACCTTTTAATAATTGAGCAGGATACTTTTCTTTAACACCTGTAATAAATTCACTTATGTCAATCACCTACACTTTCTTCAGTTTCAGATAAACTTCTACGTTTATTTCTTCTCTTATATTTCATAGCTGGCATATCTACATCCACCTCTTTAGGCTTTTCAGGTTCTTTCATTTTAAAATCAGCAATATTATTTTTTAGTATTGCAGCGAAGTATCGAATCTTTGCATATTCACTTACAAAATCCTTTTCAAGAACTTTTGTTATATACTTTTTATTCTCTGTTAGATATGCCAAAATATGTTCATAAGAATATACCTCCAATAAAAGATTTATCTCTTTGAACAGTGCAGAATTTAGAACTTTATATCCAAATATCTGATTAATGCACTCATATGTATTATCTTTTACTTCTCTCTCGTGCAATACTTTTTGATATTCAGCTTCATTGCAATAGTAGGTGTTTTTACCACCTACTACTACCTTGAATGCTTTATTTCTATCTACCTTAGTACCGCACAATCTGCATTTTACCAGCATGTGCTATACCTCACTAATTCATCATGTCGTAGATTCTCTTTAATCCATCATCATCAACATCGTTGAGCTTACCATACTCGGCAATTACATTCTTGACTGATGCCTTGAGTTCTGCGTCTTTGCACTCCTTATACATCTTACGGATAACAGCATCTAAATCATCTGGATATGTAGGTGTCTCCGTTGTCTCCTCAACTGTTGTCTCAACTGTTGTCTCAACTGGTGTCTCAACTGGTGTATCAATATCGTCAATATCATCCTCAATCGGATCTGACTCTACTGGCTTTTCTTCTTTAATTGGAGCAGTCTTCTTTGATGTTGTCTTCTTTGATCCAACTGAATCATTTTTCTTTGAATTTTTAATTGCATCCTTGAGAGCTTTAATTAATTCATCAGCATCAAGCGGAATTTCGTTTACAATTCCCGCAAATCTTGATTTGCTATCTACAGAGTAAGAATCATCTCTAAAAACAATTTTTCTCTTTTCATCTTTAACCTTATTTACAGTAATCTCTTTGTGACTAATAATATTAGTACGTCCTGTTCCTTCTGCTTCAATTGAACGATCAACACAAGCTACTCCAACAACATGAACTTTAGTTTTAAAATCATTAAAATATCTCTGAGCCATATTTGATGTCAGAGTTGTGTAAGCTGCACTTGAAACTGGATCAATAATATCTTTTGTCTTAGAATGACATGTGTACCAAACCTTAACTCCAGCTTTTCCTAATGCTCTTACTTTGTCATAAATCATATTGAATACAACATCATATCCTGCACCAAATCCACCCTGTACACTGTTTAATGTTTTTGCTGGTTTAAAATTCTTATTGCTCATATTTTCTCTATTCCAATCATCAATCGCCTGTTTTTCAGTACAATCAATGAGCTGATCAAGAGTATCAATAATAACAACCTTTAAATTTGGATAATCGGTATCCTTATTCTTGATAATATCATTACTAATTTCCACAAATTTCTTATATGTAGGTACATCTTCATAAGTGACTCCTTCAATTGCAGATACGCCTTCCTCATCGCCTGTATTAAGTAATAGATATCCATCTTCACCAAACTCTTTTTCGCAAAGTTCACTGATTACTGTTGTTTTACCAACACCAGATTCACCACAAATCATAATTGAATAATCGTATAAATTGTCACTAATTGTACTTCTTTTACCAAATGCCATTTAAAATTCCTCCTAAAATCTGTTTATTATTATTTGAGAAAGGGCAAATGCCCTCATCTCTTTTAAAGTTCATCATCGTCATCTTCAAATAAGTCTTCTGTTCCTTCAGGAACTTCCTCTTCGAGTGGCTTGATAACCATATCGTCCTCATCGTAGACTGTATCCTGTCTACCCTTAGTAAAGCCCTTTGCTGGTTTTAAGAACTGATACTCTCTAATTCTTTCACCGTATACACTTCCCCCAAGTTCGGCACGAATATCATCCATAGTAATAAGACCACACTCTAAATCATCCTTCTGTTCATCAGTAAGCATATCTTCTGTAATTTCTGTCTTCTGTGCTCCATTCAGCATATTAACAACAGCCCCATATTCCTTAAATGTGTCATCATCAACCATAAATTTATGCTTAATTGATTCTGCTCTCTTCTTGGCTTTTTCATCTGCATCATCAGAAGGAACTGGAATTGTAATTGTAACTGGTACAGGAATATTACCCTTACGATTATTGTCATATTCCATCATGTAACCATTTACATAATATTTGCCCTTCTCTTCAACACACATATCATCTAAACTCTCAGAGTTAAATAAAATGTTGATTGTTGCTATAGATGTCTCTTCTGCATCATCTGCTGCAAGATAAATACGATTAGGTACATAAGACTCATATACTCTCTCGTTTTTATCTGAATACTGATATTCTCCATTTCCACGAATAAAGAATTTCTTATCAGAATACTTTCCACTTTCAATTACCTTTTTGATGAAATCAATAAAATCCCACTCAGAAATAAACTCATGTCTTCTCTTATTACTCTTTTCAAGTTCAGCATTTACATCTGTTTCACTCTCAAGACCAATCTCTTTTAGCTCTTCATCTGTAAGACTTGTTCCTTCCTTAACCTTTTCAGCAGCTTTCTCAAGTTTATATCTACGACCAGGTTTCTCAAGGTCAAAGATAAACTTCTTGAATTCAGCAACCTCTGCTAATTTTGGAGAAGTAAGTCTCTCTTTGAATGGAATCTTTAATGACTCTCCCTTAACCTTATTGCCATCCTCATCTACACCACTCTTAGAAAATGTGTATACATCGCCATGTCCATCTGCGAAAGCACCAGATGTAACAGTAAGCATATGTCTGTTGTCACCACAAGCAACATTGAACATTAACTGCTTACGAACCCAACCAGAGTCAAACTGTTTTTCCTGATAAGGATGAAACTTATCACTCTCCTTACTGATGCTTAACTTTCCTGTCATTTCAAAATTCATTAAATGAATCCTCCTTATAATATGTAATAAAATTTTTTGATAACTATATTTGAACAGTCTTGCGACTGGAACACAGAAGTTAATTTATATAAACATCTATGTATAATCAGTGATTTTTGAGCGTAAAAACCCAAGGGTATGCTGTTCTTCCACCCATATTTATATTTTCTATTCAGTTTTGATTTTTGGAATTTTTGAACTGAATCGTTCAAGACTGATTAGATATTATCTAAGATATTTCCTGTTACTTCATACATTTCCAAATCATTTAATTCGCACCATGATTCAAAGTTATCTCTCTGAACATACCAACCAACATTCATTCCGAGAAATTCATTCTCACCATTTCCATAAGAGACCACATTACATAATTCTCCGTTTAGAATGTCGTTTTCAAAGATTAACTTACCATTCTTATCATGACTGTCTGTACATCTACACAATGTCTTTGGATCTATTTCATATTCTCTAAACACATTTGGTAATCCCCAATCTGTCATCTCATCACGGATGATATAATGATGTGTCTGAACAGGATTTCTATCATAATCTTCTTTAAAACAATATGTAGTCTCTTGTTTACTCGCATAAAATCCTGTAACCCATGTGTTAGAATTTAGTAATTTTGCTTTACATAGCTGCGTATCCAAGTTTATCACCTCTTAATTATGTATTCTCTGTCTTACTTGCTTTCCATAAACATTCTAATATATTAGTTTTGTTTTTATCTTGGAATTTATAAGTCCATTTCATATCTTCGAAACTAATTGTTGCTTTTTCCTTATGTTCTATTTTCCCAGTTATAGGATTCTTTTCATCACAACAAGTAATTTCTATCTTTGCGTCATTTAAATTCGAAATATCAATTCTGATATTTATACTTTCTGATTTGTCTTTAATAGTACCTTTTGCATCTATATGTATATTATATAATTTATCAATAATAATATCTGATAAGTTTATAAAATCCTCTATTTTTTTCACCTCACTTATATATTCTCTATTCTTATTAATTCCATTTAACTAAAAACGACTTACCCGTTTTTAATTCATCCAAAGCATCTTCAGATGTATCAAATAATTCTCCACATTCAGAACATCTATATTTAATTACTTTCTCCAAGATTTCACCTCCTCGCAAGAAATCGAAATTTACTGCAATTTTTTATTCTTCAAATGAAGCAGTTGCATGAATGTTGAGCCTTCTGTTATAAAAATATCCCTCTACTTCTCTTCGAACAATATCATCAATTGCTTTGGTTAAAGCTTTATCAACTCTATCCATAATCATTTGTTCAAAATCAACACCCTTGATTTTACTTTCAATTGCTTGAATTACCTTATCATCTATATCTTTTAATACCAGTTCTTTAAGTTCCTCTTTACTTAAACCAGCTTCACATAACATTTGTCTTGCTTCTTGCCTTAAAGCAATTTCTTCTATTCTCACTTTTTCACCTCCAAGGAAAATTAATAATTTTTGTGCTTATTCTTGATTAATATTCAAGTAATAAGTTTTTCCTTTAATTTTTATATATCTTCCCTTTTTATTAAAATAACAAATCTTATTACAAGTTAGTTCATGATAATAATTGTCCTTATATTTAATTTCTACTGTTAATCCATTATCACAAACTATTTCTTTATCGTCTGCCAAATTATATGGTACTTGTCGTATATATGGTTTAACGCAATCATTACAGTACATAAGTGTTCGTAAATCAGTGCATACAATATCTTGCACTCCCATACTCTTACCGCATTTTTCGCAAAATAGTTCAGCACATCTATATGGCATATAATCGGTTTCTCCCCACTTTCGCCCACTATTATTCAGTTTATTTTCTACTTCTTTCCATAATCGCCCCAATACTTCACCTCCAAAAGAAACCGATATTTCTTGTCCTTTTTTATTACTATATATAGTAGTTTAAATTTATTTAACTACTATAT
>OHET01000160.1_pt1 | contig 35768 bp, 30 predicted proteins | sample 1567351 | NCBI WGS metagenome assembly OHET01 (sample SAMEA3879529, study PRJEB24766) | human gut metagenome | biome: human-associated habitat; feature: feces | place: USA | collected 1985/1987
CGATTTTCTTTGCCGCTGGCTTTAGCGTCATGATGACGCTGGATGTGGCGCTGGGGTAGGATTCAATTTTGAAAGAAGGTACGAAAATGATTCAGACAACAGTCAGAATCTCCGGCATGGCATGCTCCATGTGCGAGGCACACATCAACGATACGATTCGCCGCACATTTTCAGTGGAAAAGGTGTCTTCCTCCCATACGAAGGGAGAAACCGTTATCCTCTCGCATGAGCCGCTTAACGAAGTCGCCCTGCGCGCCGCCATTGCCGCCACCGGCTACACGGCGGGAGAAATCCGTGCTGCTCCGTATGAAAAGAAAGGGCTGTTCTCATTTCTGAAAAAGTAAATCATGCACTTTGACTCGCCGCTCCGGCGGCTTTTCAAAGACCGTTTGGTTAGCTTTGGCTAACTAAAAAACAAAATCAAGGAGGAACCGTTTTGAAAAAGCAATCCAATCTGTCCCGCCTGCTGGATTACGCGGGGACATACCGAATCCTAAGCTATCTTTCGTGGGTGCTTGCCGCCGTCGGCGCACTGTTGGCGCTGGTGCCGTTTTGGTACATCTGGCGCATCCTGCGGGAGGTCATCGAGGTTGCGCCGAACTATGAAAACGCCGTCCATGTGACGCACTACGGCTGGATGGCGGTGGCGTTTGCCTTTGCCGCCGTGCTTACCTACATCGCGGGGCTGATGTGCTCGCATCTTGTGGCGTTCCGCATCGCCACCAATCTGCGCCTTGCCATGACAAAGCATATTGCCACGCTTCCGCTTGGGGAAATCGAACAGTTCGGCAGCGGCAAGCTGCGCCGCACGATTTCGGAAACGACCGGCGCAACGGAAACCTATCTTGCCCATCAGCTTCCCGACAAAGCCAGGGCTGTGGCGACCATTGCGGGACTTCTGACGCTTCTTCTGGCATTCGACTGGCGGCTGGGGCTTTTAAGCCTTGTGCCAGTGGCGCTTGCCTTTGCCGTGATGACAAGCATGACCGGTAAGGGAATGCAGGAGAAGATGACACAGTATCAGAACGCGCTTGCGGATATGTCGGGGGAAGCGGTGGAGTACGTGCGGGGGATTCCCGTCGTCAAGACCTTCGGTCAGACGGTGTTTTCCTTCAAAAAGTTCAAGGGCGCCATCGACAACTACGAGCGTTGGGTCATCGCATATACCTGCCAGATGCGCTGGCCGATGACCTTCTATACGCTGGCGGTCAACAGCGTGTTTGTGTTTCTGATCGCAGGCGGCTTTCTGTTCTTCCGCGGCGGTGCGGACGGCGGCGTGCTGCTGAACCTGCTCTTTTACATCATCGTCACGCCGGTCATCTCGCTGACGCTCACCAAGCTGATGTTCATGAGCGAAAACGGCATGATCGTGCAGGACGCCATCACCCGCATTGACCGTGTTCTGCAAAGCCCCTCGCTTTCTCAGCCGGGCGCACCGAAGCATCCGAAGGACAGCTCGGTCGAATTGGAAAATGTAACATTCAGCTATGACGGCACAAAAAATGCCGTGGAGAATATTTCTCTCTCCATCGACGCGGGACAGACGGTGGCGTTTGTCGGACCCTCCGGCGGCGGAAAATCCACGCTGGCGGCGCTCATTGCCCGCTTCTTTGATCCGCAGAGCGGCAGTATTTCCGTCGGCGGTGTCAATGTGAAGAACATTGACAAAAACGAGCTGATGAACACGGTTTCCTTCGTGTTTCAGAACAGCCATCTTGTCAAAGGCACCATTCTGGACAATGTGCGTATGGGCAAGCCGGACGCCACAGATGAGGAGGTGCTGGCGGCACTCCATGCGGCGCAGTGTACGGACATCATCGAAAAATTCCCGGACGGTGTGCATACGGTCATCGGCTCGCAGGGCATCTACCTCTCCGGCGGCGAAGCACAGCGGCTTGCCATTGCCCGCGCCATGCTCAAAAACGCGCCGGTGCTGATTCTTGATGAAGCGACCGCCTTTGCCGATCCCGACAACGAAACGAAGGTGCAGGCTGCCTTCAATGCGCTGGCAAAGGGACGTACCGTCATCATGATCGCCCATCGGCTGTCCACGATTGTGAACGCCGACCGCATTTTTGTGCTGAATGAGGGACATCTTTCGGAAAGCGGCAGCTTTGCGGAGCTGTCCGGGAAAAAAGACAGTCTGTTCGGGACGATGTGGCAGGACTATCAGCAGTCCGTCCGGTGGAAAGTGGAAAAGGAGGTCTGAGCGATGATTAAATATTTACAGAGACGCTATGCGCTTTCCCGAAAGGGAGCCATTGACAACATCAAAGGAATTTTGTGCTGTGCCCTGCAAAATATCTCCTTCATGCTGCCGGTGGGGCTTTTGTACCGGCTGGTGAGCGATATGATGAACGGCACGCTGACGACAGGGAGAATTCCGTTTTATGTGATCGGCTGTGTCGCGGCGGCGTTGTTCATTGTTGTCTGCACACGGCTGGAATACGACAACACCTTTCTTGTCACCTATGTCGAGTCGGGTGTGCGCCGTGTGGGGCTTGCCGAGAAGCTGAGAAAGATTCCTTTGTCCTTTTTCGGAAAGAAAGACCTTGCCGACCTGACCTCCTCCATCATGAACGACTGCGCCGTGCTGGAGCAGAGCCAATCCCATTTTGTCGCGCCGCTGTACGGTGCGATCCTCTCCACTACGGTCATCGCCGTGTCGATGCTGTTTTTCAACTGGCGCATGGCGCTTGCCGCCGTCTGGCCGCTGCCGGTGGCATTTGCCATCGTATTGCTTGCCTCCGACGTGCAGAAAAAACTCTCCCGCAAAGCAACGGCGGCGAAGGTCGCCTGCGATGACGGTATTCAAGAATGCATGGAAGCGATGCCCGATCTGCGCGCCAACAACGCCGAGAAGAGATACCTTTCGGGGCTGGAAAAGAAAATCCGTGCCGTAGAAAGTCGCCTTGTCCGGAGCGAGCTGGGAACGGCTGTCTTTGTGGTTTCCGCGGGACTTGTGCTGCGGCTCGGGATTGCCACCACCGCCCTTGCGGGCGCGGCTCTGCTGGTAAAGGGTGAGCTGGATGTTTTGACCTTCTTTATGTTCCTTTTGGTGGTGTCCCGCCTGTATGACCCGCTGGAGGGTACTCTGCAGAATCTTGCCGCCATCATCGGCACCAACAGCAACATCGAGCGCATGAATGAGATTCTGGACTGCCACGTGCAGACCGGAAGCGAACAGCTTACCAATCGGAACTGTGACATTGTGTTCGACCATGTGGGTTTTTCTTATCAGAGCGGCGAAACGGTGCTTCGGGATGTGTCCTTTACGGCAAAGCAGGGAGAGGTCACGGCGCTGGTCGGACCCTCCGGCGGAGGTAAAACTACCGTTTCCCGCCTGGCGGCGCGGTTCTGGGACATTGACCGGGGCAGGATCACCGTAGGAGGCATGGATATCTCCGGAATCGATCCGGAAAAGCTGATGAGCCTCTATTCCATCGTGTTCCAGGATGTCACGCTGTTCGACAATACGATTTTGGAGAATATCCGCATCGGCCGCAAGGACGCGACGGACGAAGAGGTAATCGCGGCGGCAAAGCTCGCCAATGTGGACAGGTTCGCAGAAAAGCTCCCCGACGGCTGGAACGCCAACATCGGTGAGAACGGCTGCGAGCTTTCCGGAGGCGAGCGTCAGCGCATTTCCATCGCCCGTGCTTTTCTGAAGGACGCGCCCATCATTCTGTTGGACGAAGCCACCGCCAGCCTGGATGTGGAGAACGAAACAGCCATTCAGGAGGCACTCTCCCGTCTCATCAAAAACAAAACCGTCCTCATCATCGCCCACCGGATGCGTACCGTTTCGGGCGCAGACAGGATCGTAGTGCTGAGTGACGGCACGGTAGCCGAGCAGGGCTCTCCCGCAGAGCTGCTGCAAGCGGGCGGCATCTTCGCTCATATGGTCCGTATTCAGACCGAGAGCCGGAGCTGGACGCTCGGAAAATCATAAAACCGTTGCTCACGTTTGTGAGGTGTGACATGATTATAAAATTGCCCGAGAGTTTTTCGCTCTCGGGCAGTTTTGTTATTTGTGCTTTTTCTCATGCCGCAGAAGTGTATCTATCACATCGTACCACCGTCCTGACCGAGATTGGTCCGTAATCCTTTGTGCCTTGCCGCCGCCTTTTTGCTTGAATAGTGCCGTTCCGCCATGGCTTCCTCTACACGGAAACTGCCATCGGGGATGTCTTTCCTGTTGCTTTTATCGTCCGCCACATGATATTTGTTGCAGATGGCTTCGCTCAGTTCTTCACGGCTTGCGTAGCGGATTAGGTGTCGAGTGCGCTCGGTTATTACTTAGTAATGACCGGGTATTTTTTATTTTTTGGAGGTACATATAAACAACACAAAAGTAACCCTTGCCCCGCTGGAAGCGGAGGATCGTGAGCAGTTCATCCTTGATAATCAGGAGTCTTTCAAGTACGGCGCGGTGGAAGAGTTCGGGCCGCGGGACGATCATTTTGAGGAGGACGGCGAAATCATTTCCCGCGCAACCATTGAGCAAAGTATTGATGCACCCGACAGCGAAGCATACCGGATTCTGTATGAAGGCAGAAAGGTTGGCGGTGTGGTGCTGAAAATCGATAAGGAGACACATCACAATGAACTGGAGCTTCTTTTCGTTTCGCCGAAGGAACACAGCAAAGGCATCGGCTATGGCGCTTGGCTTGCCGTGGAAGCTCTGCACCCCGAAACCAAGGTCTGGGCAACCTGCACGCCATATTCTGAAAAGCGCAATATCCATTTTTATATCAACAAATGCGGTTTTCGCGCCGTTGAGTTTTTCTCCGCCATGCACTCGGAGCCGAATCCGCCGGAGAAAGACGAACAATCATTCCCAGGCGAAGGGCCGGATGAAATGTTCCGCTTTGAAAAGATCATGAAATGAAACGCACAAATAGCCCCGCGCCTCATTCAAAAGATGCGGGGCTGCGGTTTTGGCACTGCGAAAACAGACCCCAATAAAGGTTTTCCCTTATTTCCATTTCGTTTCCCTTAAAATACGTTGCAAAATAAGGGAATCTAATTTTGTTGTTCTCATAGTTTGCCCCGTCAGAAACAAAAAAATGCTGCCCCACCGTTTCCGGTGAGGCATAAATTATGTACTTTCTTTCATCATTTTTCTTTTCTGCCGCCGCTGTTCGTTCTCACGCTCACGGCGCCGGTTGTATTTGAATTCCCGAATGAGTTCCTTATATTTTTCCGTGCGCGGGTGTGCCAGCCTTTGCGGTGACGCCATAAAGCTTACGAATTCTGCTTTGGCGCAGTACTGTATAGAGCCGAGTTTAATGCCGACCAGAACTTCTTCCCGTATCCATTCGTGAATGCGCTGCGGGCTGTGACCGACAAGTTCCGCCGCCGTCTGCGTGGGCAGAGCCTCCGGCAGCTCTGCCCACTGCGAGTCCAGCCACCGCCGAAAGGCTTCGCAGTTTTCCGGGGTGGCTTCAAACATCGGGAGCGGATGCCATTCGGTGCGGTTGGAGAACATGCCGCTCAGCTCCGATAAAAATCCCGGCTCGGTATCCATACGGGCTTTGAACCGCACCGCATCCTCTGTCCGCACTCGGTACTTATGGGTCGTGTGTCCCGTGTTTTCGTGCGGGATATAGTTATTGTCCATCAGATATTTCATTTTCCGCGTGGAGATGTGCAGGTACTGTCGAAGCTCGCTCCCGCTCATAAATTCTTTTTGGGTCATATATAAAATCATCCTTTCCGTCAGCAAAAATGCGCCCCAGGTGGAGCGCATCATTCTTTTGCTTTATTAAAGATACTGCTGATTACATCGGCGCTTTCCTGTTTCTTGGACTTATCCAGATGCGCATAGATATTCGCCGTTGTGGACAGGTCGGAGTGACCGAGGAAGGTCGATACATTCAGCAGCGGCACATCCTGATTGATGAGGATGCTGGCGAAGGTGTGGCGCAGATCGTGGAACCGAATCTTGCGCAGACCGTATTGCTTGATAAGGTCGGCGAACCGCTGTGTGACCCGATTCGGGCGTATCAGCCCGCCGAGCTGATCGACGCAGATATAATCGTCGTATTTGCGGTTGTAGCTGCCCTTGAACATACGGCGGTACAGGTCCTGCTTTTCCCGTTCCTCGCACAGCATTTCATACACCGGGTCCGGCAGCGGCAGCGTGCGGCGGCTGGATTTGTTTTTCATTTCCTCTACGGGTTCGACGATGACCTTGCCGTTTTCCTTATACTCAATGATCTTTGTGTCGAGCAGTATGGTTTTCTTTTCCCAATCTACTCTCGACCACCGTGCGCCCAACGCCTCGCTGCGGCGCAGCCCCAAGCCGCCCGCCAGCATGACCGCCGGATAGATAATATCCCCGCGGATAAGCCCCAGCATAGCAATCAGTTCTTCCTCGGAATAGTTTTCTCCGGTGAACTTGTTTTTCTTCGGGCGGTCGATGCGGTCAAAGGGATTGGAGTCAATCAGTCCGTCCTTGAAAGCCCGTTTGAAGGCGCTGTGCAGGACGGTGTGGTAGTGGATAACGGTGTTGGCGACTACGCCCGATTCGAACATCCACTCGTAGAAATCCTCAATGTCCTTTGCGGTGATGCTGCCGACCGTCAAATCCTTTCGGGCAGTAAAATACCGCCGAATTCTACCGTTTATCATTCCGCGGTAGCTTTCGGCGGTACTCTTTTGAATGTTTTTCTCGATCTTTTTATAGTAGGCGCACATATAATCGTAGATCGGGATATCCGAGGCAGGCTTTTTGTTTTGCGCGATCTGCTCTGCGTAGGTCTGTTCAAAGGCTTGCACCACCTCTCGGTAGGCTTTGTTCACCTTTGATTTGTTGGCGCTCTCCGGCAGTCCCAGCGCGCGCCACACAGGTTTTGTCCTGCCGTTTTCTCTTACCTGTATCACGGCATAGAGACGGCCTTTCTTAGCCTGTACGCTGGCTGCAAGTGTGGTTGCGGCATTCATTTGCGTTCACTCCTTTTTTGTTTTTGCCGACACGAACAATATCACAACTCACCGCACAAGTCCAGACTTTTTCGGGAGTTTTCTCAAGAAAACAGACCTTTGGGTTCGAACTTGAGGTTTCCCTTTGCCGCAGATAGTCAATGAGCTGTGATTTGGCAATGCGGTTTTCTCTGCCGACCTTCACTGCCGGAAGAGATTTTTCTTTTATCAGCTTGTATACGGTCTTGGTGCTGACCCGCAGGATCTCCGCGACCTCGGCGGCGGTCAGCGCCGCCGGATAGCAGCGTAATTCTTTTTCATGTTCTTTTTTCGTCATAGGCAATTCCTTTCTCCTACATTTTTATGGTAGGCTCATCGTTTTCCTCGTCAGTCATATCTTCCTCGCTGTCGACTGCGGCGGAGAGGATTCCGACCGCAAGCCCGATAACGGCACCGAGGTTGGAGGCATTTTCCTGCGCCTCAATGTGCTTTCGGCGTTCCTCCGGGTCCTCGGCAGTGCTGTCGATTATACTGCCAGCTTCCAGAATACCGCGCAGGCCAGCAGCGACAGCGCCACTGCCGATACCGCCGTGGCTATCATAATTTTTAATATTTTTCGGTGCAGCTTCTCTATCGTGCTGTCCAGCGTCTCGGTACTCTTTGAAAGGGTTTCGGAGCAATTCGAAATAAACTGTTCTTGATTCTTCCCAGCCTGTTCGACGAGGTTCTGCATCTGCGCCGCCGTTTTGCGGTTCTCCGTCACCACTTCCCGCACTGTCTTTTTCATATATTCCGCCTCGATATTCTGTATCCGGGTGCAGTGATCGCTCAGCTCCTCCGCCGTCGCCAGCCGTTCGATCATCTGATACAGCTTCGGCTGAAACTCCACCGCGTCCGCCAGCAGCTTGCTCTCCCGTTTGCGCTGCTCTATCGGGATCGCATACACCTGCGGTTGATACGGGATCTGTTCCAGTTCGGACAGCGTCCGTGTGTTTTTCTTCCTCAGCATATCCATTGCCGAGTTCTGCTGTGTGCTGTTTTCTGATTGTGAATTCATATTCCAATACCTCTTTCAAATATTTTTCGTCGTGCAGGCGTATATCTCTACACTCCATTCCGTTCGGACAAGTGAAGGTGATATATTTTCGCTCGTCCGTCCATGTGACACCGTAGCCGAGCCGCTGCATCTCCCGTATAAAATCCGCACGGCTGCCGCTGCGGTTCATCACAAAATCAATATCGGACATCAGCTTGAACTTCCAGCTGTCGCCCTTTGCCGCGGCGCGGTATTCGCGGCTTGAAATGTTTGCGCCGTCTTTTTTATACGGTTCGAGAACGCTCAGCCCATGCTGCTGACAGATGCCGTCGCTGAGTACGCGCAATTTTGTAAGCGTGCCGGGGTTTTGGCGCAGCTTCCTTCCGTTTTCGTAATGCACGGAGTTGATGACAAAGTGGTTGTGCAGATGTGCAACATCGGTGTGCGTGGTTACCAGCACCTCATGCCCCGGCCACGCTTTTTTCGCAAACGCCAAACCGATTTCGTGTACCTGCTCGGCGGTCACGCTTTCGCTCGGCGAAAAGGACTGCACATAATGATAAAAATTCATTCCGCCCTTTTTGTGATGCGCAGTCTTGGTCGCCATAAATTCCGTAAAAGCATTCTCACCGTTGCAGTTTACACCGCTCGCCAATCGGCGGCCACTGTCTGCGTCCGCAACATTTTTCTGCTGCAAACAGTATTCGATCACCGCTTTCATCGCGCTGATGCTTTGATGAGATTCCGGAATAAAACTTACCGTTGCCATTATCCTTTCCTCGCAATTTTTAGCAGCTGCTCGTAGATCATCTTTTGCCCGTCGATCATATCTTCAAAATTGTATGACCGAAACGCACCCGCATTGATCTTCGCCGTGATTTGATTTAAGTTGTTGCCAATGCGTTTGAGTTCGATCAGCAAGGTTTTCACATTTTCCGCAACATGAATCGGCGTTTCCAGAGACAGCAAAACAAGATAGTCGGTAATGCTGCGCCCGGCGCGTTTTGCGTTGCGTTCGATGCGTTCTTTTTCGGCTTTGGTCAGCCGAATCGTCAGCGTGGTGTCACGCCGTCTTTGTTTACTCATAAATATCACTCTCCGTTTCTAAATATAGTGGGTTCGGGCTACCGCCCGAAAACAATGGGCGTCATGGCGAGGACAGCCGGACGCTCTGCTTGCCCCGGACTGAAGTCCGGGAAATCGGAAGCAGAAGCCCTCCGAAAAAGCCCCGAATTTGCGGTTTGTTTTTCGTTGGGGTGTTTATCCCTTCTCCCTGCCGAAAGCGGTATAAACCGCCCGTAAACCGCCGACAGGGACGAAAGGAACGCTTGTGACGAACCGTTTGGGATATCCGAAGTTAACCGTCACCAACGGCACTTTCGTCACCGACAGAAAAGAAATATTCAATTTCCAGCAGTCGGGCGCCGTTACTGCGGTGACTGCGAAAGCGCACACCGAAATCGGCAAGACGGTATTCCCAAAGATTCATAAGCCGTTTCAGCCCTCTTGCCGATACCACTTGTCCTGTGTATTCGTTATACCGTTCGCAGAACTCCGTATTGCTGCCGCTGTATTTTTTCTGCACTTTCATAAAATCGATCAGCAGCTTCATCTCTTTTGGCAGCAGCATTTCACGGTTTTCCATGCTGTCACCGAGCATTTTCCAAACAAATTCCTCTTTGGAAAACCGCAGTTCAAGCTGACGATCCTCCACATCGCGCCCTGTGCAGTAGAGAGTAGCGCTGTCGGCGTTGCGCCTGCTTTTATCAAGAACAAAAGCAGTATCCACTGCGCCTACGATTCCTGTGGTGCCGGTCAGCTTGTTGAACGGATCGCTGTCGCCCTGTTTGCGCAGGTGATGCACCAGCAGAAGACAGATACCAAGTTCGTCCGCCAGCTGTTTTAATATCCGTATTTCCTCATAGTCGTTTGCGTAAGAGGTGTCGATGCTGTTGTTGCGCACGATCTGAAAGGTATCCACGGCAACAAAAACCGTGTCGGGATGTCCTTTTACAAAATCCCGTATCTGTTCGCACAGGCCGTCGGACAGCGTTCCGGCAGAGGTAGCAAAAAACGCATTGGGCGGCACTTCGTCCGTGATGCAAAGCAGACGGTTCTGCACGCGGCGCAGGGTGTCCTCCAAGCAAAGATACAGCGTGGTTCCTCCGGTCGTTTTCAAATCCCACATCGGTTCGCCCTTTGCAATACGCACACACAGATCCAGCACCCACCACGATTTGCCGATCTTTGACGCGCCGCCGAGGATGCATAATCCCTGCGGCAGCAGCGTGTCGACACAAAACTTTGTCGGCGGAAGTTTCATGTCCATTAAGGTTTCGCCGTCGATAACGGCAAGTTTTGTTTTTTCGTCATCCATACTGAAATCTCCTTATAAAAAAGTAAGAGCGAAAGCAGCGGCGGCGGAACCGATGCTTTCGCTCTTCTATCTATCTAATGGCTGAAAACAGAAAAATTACATAAAATACTGTGAGCGCAAAAATTCGTTTCTGAATTTTTTGTAATTTTCGGTGACAGCGAAACGGGTTTATGGTATACTGATAAAAGAAACGAGGTGCGACTCATGAATCTGATCGAAACAAAACCTGTCGGCGAAACGTATTTCAGCCATTTTGCCGTTGATTTCAGTGATACGAATATCCGTATTAACGGGAAGCAATATCCTGCCGGGAAAATCACGCACGAGATTCTTTGCCTCTCGCCCGAATGGGTAAAGGCGCTTTTTTATAAGGGCGACGCTTTGTATGAGCTTTGCCTCCGCTGGTCAGGCGAAGGATATTCCGTTGAACTGTTCTCCGAAATACAGAACAGCCTTTTTGAGATACTGAACTACGTCAAGGATGTCCCGCCGTTTTGTCATTTTGACACCGACGGAGAATATGCGGCTCTGAACAGATTTTTCTGTAAGGATGCGCTGCAAAGCTATGAAGAGGCTTTCCGAAAATGCGGCACGGTCTTTTATGATCAATTGCCCCGAGAGAACAGGCTCCGCGCACACATGACGGCGTTTTCCTGGATCACGTTCTCTTATATTTACCTTGCCGGAGATACGCTCAACTTTTTAAGCGTGGCAAACATGTATTTTGTCAATCTCACGGAAAACGATAAACGAACCAAACACGAGTTGGCGGAGCTTGCGCGGGAAATGTTCGGTGATCCCGAAATAATCGAAAAAATAGAACAAAGCAACCATACGGAAGCCTTCAACAATTTCACCCTGCACCCGACCGTGGAATACGCTCCCGTGATCATGACAACCGAAAGCGGCAGCGTTCTCGGCAAGAGGATAATGTTTAACCGGATGCTCAATTTTTATATCACCGATATGTTTGCCGGGCTTGCCGCCGGACATTATTCCCGGCAATGCGGAATCTGCCACCGATTCTTCTTTATGCAAACGGCGCATAAACAGCTGTATTGCAGCACCGTCAATCCGGAGTACGGCGTTCCCTGTGCCTATGTTGCAAAAAACAAACTGAATATGCCGAAGCAAAAGAAAAAGGACGGTTTCGGCTACGCTGTTTGGAAAAAAAGATATGATTCTCTGCGCAATGAAAAGCACAAAACCAATAAAAACCTGCCGTCCGCCAAATACGGTATCGATGTGTGCGATAAGGCAATAGAGCTTGCCAAACGACACTATGAGGAGGCGCAGATCGATTTTGATTACGCGCAAAATCGGTATGAACAGGATATGATTTTGCTGAATCTGATCAACGAGGCAAAAGCGGCATTGGGTAAGAAATAAAAGATTTCTTCTTCGGAAAGGGGGTGCGCGTATGAACACCGAATATAAAAAGGCAGCCGAAAAACTGCTTTGCGGAATTACAGACAGTCGGCTGCGTGAGCCGGCGATATGGAACGATATTCTTTCTTCTGTCCGTTCGGGCAAGCTGCGGCTTTGGGAAATAAACGATGAAATTCTGCGTATCAAATATTTCTGCAAAGAAAAAATCGAACGCGCATCCGCCTTTACCGAAAGCGATAAAAGCGGTGTGCGGTTCGATGATCTGAACGCATATTTTGTTGAGGCAATCAAAAACGGTGATAAAGGATATTTTGGGGCGTTTATCCGCACTTATGAGCCGGTGCTGCAAAGCCGCGCCGAGCGTTTTGTTTCCCGATATGATCTGTCTGCGGACGATGCCGAGGACATCAAGCAAATCTTTTTGGAGACCCTGTGGTTTGCTTTCCTCGATTACGATGCCGCCGATCCCATTCCGCTTTTGCAGTATGTGAAAAAAGCGGCGGTGCAGCGACAGCTGGATTATATCCGCACAACGAAAAACGCCTGCACCGTGCCGACGCAAAACAGGTACGCCGAGCTGCGAAAGGTCATGCGCATTTATAACGGCGCTCCCGAGCTTTCCGCCGATGCGCGCATTGCGCTTGCAGTAAAAGAAACCGGATTTGCCGAGAAAAAGGTTACCGAGCTTGTTGCAGTCGGCAAGGCTTGTGAATATCCTGTCGGCATTGTACCGACAGAGGAAAACGAAAAAGCGGCCGACGGCACCGTTGCGGACGAGCTTATCGAAGATCCGTCCGTATCCCTGTTCGAGGAAGTGCTGCGAAGTATTTACCGTGACAATTTCCGCACCGCTGCCAATAAAATCACACCTAAGGATAAGCAGATTTTATCTCTTTCCCTCGGCGTATGTTTTGATTGCTTCGGCGTTTTCAAGCCCAGCACCTATGCAGAAATTGCGTTAAAACAAGGCGCGTCGGGCGAAAAAAGCATTGAGAAAAAACGCAAGGCGGCAATCGAAAAATTCGCAAAGGAACTGTGCGCCGCCGGCTTTTGCGACGGCGTTTTCTTAAAGCAAACGGGTATAACGGTCATAAAAGAAAAAGGCAGAAAAGCTGTACAGTCAGCCGTATATGCCTATGCACCCTACGGCGATGGGAAATCCGGCGAGATTCTGTATACCGCCGCCGGAAAGCACCGCTTTCAAATCGTCCGCTTTGCGGAATTTGATGTGACCGGTGCTTACGCTGAACAAGTTACAAAAATTATCAGTTATATGAACGGCACCTATATCAAAGAAAAGTTTTATGCTATTCCCTTGGAAAAACTATCCAATGTGAGTAAGCATAACGCCAAACCCAAGCTGCCGTTTTATAAAAAGCCTCGTACAACCGAACAGAAATAGTTTTATCGATCCGTAGGCCGTTTCAGATAAAACAAACGCCTACAAAGGCAAAGCAAAAAATTTCCCACCGGATATTGTGGCAAGGTTCAGTGCCTGACCGCCGCTTCCAGTGGGTATTTTTATATTTCTTCCACCTTTCCTAAGCCTTCCGTTACTTCGACCATTATGCGTGTTGCGAGGATAAATCCCGAACTGAACGCTTCACGCTCGGTGATGCAGTACAGTTCGCTTGTGCATTCCTTAAATTTTTCAAAAATTTCTTTCTGCTTTTCCGTGAGACCGGCGTTAAGTTCTTCCTCGTTTTTGCATATCAACTTAACAAGCTTATCCACTCTCGTTCCTCTCTTGATATACCTTTCGTGCGGACTGATGTTGCCGTAATATAAATCTTCAAGCGTTGTCATTTTCATCCCACCTCACACAAGAAGAGGACGACATGTCATCGATCATACCCGACACCGTGTCGCCCTCATTTTTCATTTTCTCTGCCGCAATCAGCGCGTGCTTTACAAGCAGCATATCAAGCCATGTCCGCTCATCGTACTTCGACGGGCACCCATTTTTGAAGAAGTCTTTCATTAGTTCTCCCGGGATACCGTACTTTTCTCCCGCACCTTCTCCGCGGTACAAGTCTTCTAAACTCATTTGTGCCATTTCCGCACCTCCTTTGCAGTACAACAACATACCACAAAGGTTTTCACAAGTCCAGTGGTTTTTCAAAACCTTATTGATGTAATATCCTTAAATAATATCAGCATAATAATTGTTTTCTTTTTTTGAAAAAACCACTTCAGAAGGGAAAAGATTTTGTCCCATATTAGATATGGCTACCATTGCAAACGCCCATTCCGACAATTGCAGGGGCAACCTGTAGCAAACGGGATTTCCATCTTCTTCTACCGTGATTAATGGTAACATGTTTTTATCAGCTCCAACTGAAAGCACTTTACACCTGATACTTCCGTTGGGAATTGAAATCATGGGTTGTTTTTGCGCATCTATGTAAACTTTAGCACCACGCTGATTAAAAAAATACTCTGTCTTTAAATTTGCTGACGGAACAGGCTCTATCGGAAGTTTGTTTTGTTTCTTTCTATAATCTTCCGATAATGCTTGGCATGTATAGGCGTTGAAATACTCTCCTTGCATATTCACGTTCGATTTTATTTCTTCTGCGCTTTCAAAATGGCTCATAAAGTTTAAAAGAGTGTTTATACATACCAGATCATCCGCATAAACTCCAGTAAATGATTTATACCATGCATTATTTAAATAACTATTAATATTTTCAAGCAATTCTTCTGACTGATGGTCTTTTTCCTTTTTTTGCGCATACGCAGTATCTAAGATTTCAATTATTTCCTTCTGAATCGACAACGAAGGTATCGGAATAGGAAGTTTTCCTAATTCAAAGGAGTTAATGCTTTGAACAGTTGTGCTATGTTTTACAATCCTTGGCAATAGCATTTTATTAAACACAATAAAATAGTATCCTAAAAACGCTGGCAAAACATCGTCATTCGGAGTCAATACTTTAATATCTTGATTTATTGCCATAGGAACAGAACAAACAGAAACAGGAATTGTATGTTGTAATATGCCACTACGTACAACCAACAGCACCGATCCAGGAGCTGCAAGTTTTGAAGAAGAACTACATAGTCCTTTTTCTGTTTTAATATCTGCTTTGTAGTTGGGATATTTCTGAGTTGCCGCTTTACGTACTTTATCCAAGGCATGCAACAAAAATCCGCCACTACCACAAGATGTATCCAAAACTCTGCTTTTATTGGTAATCGGAAGGCTATCTACAATAAATGATACGATATTTCTCGGCGTAAAATACTGTCCGAAATCGCCACGGAAAAATGAACCCATAAAGGTTTCAAATGCACGGCCTTTACTATCAAGGTCAGTACTTAATAAATCAACACCTTCCAAATAACTTACAACCGTTCTTGCTTTGGCTGCGTTTAATTTTATGTTATCCTTGAAGATTTCGGGATCGTTCTTTCTTTCACCAATCTGACGACCTTCTTCATATAGAGCGGTCAATCGCTTAAGAAGTCGCTTGTTGGTTTCCGCTTCAGCCTTAGCCTTTGCTTCTTCCGTATTATTTTCCGGTTCAACGGGGATTACCTGAAAATCATAGGGTTCTCCAACATCGCGATCTTTTTTCTCATCGAATATTTTACAAAAGATTAATTTATCAAGCTCGTCAAAAGCTTCTGAGGGGTTGAGCTCACCGCCACCCCAAAGTGCTTGATGTGCTTGCTTGAATATATTGGTCAATTCGCTTTCAGTAACTTTTGCAAGAGGGAATAATTGTTGACCGCTTGCAGTAGTGCCACCATTATAGGCATATTTGTAGGAACTAAGCTTTTTAATACCGTGCTGCGGGATATCGGAAACAGTTTCCCTAACACTACTTTCTTTATCAAATTTAAAATATGCATTTTTAATTCCCGAAGTAGTCCACACATATTTAATAGTTCCTGCGGTGAAATGAGCATAAGAAAAAGCTTGATTGGTAGCTTGTGCAAATTCCTGCTCAGAAACATCTTCTTTTTTGCATTCGATAACGATAAGCGGAGATGTATGGTTGATGTCATTATAGACAAAAATATCCGCCTGCTTTTTTGTGGAACCGTCCGTAACAGGAACATATAACCCGATTTTTTCAACAGGATATTTATACCAAAGGATTAATTTGCAAAAAATTTCTGCTTGAACCCTTTCCTCCGGATTTTTATAATTTCGAGTAATATTGTGATGAATATACGTAATAACGCTTTCATCTTCCGTAATATTAATTAAACCTTTTTTAATACCTTCTTGTGTATAGATTCCGTAACTCATTTTATTTTCCTCGCTTTCAAAAAACAATTATATCATCCAAATCGAGACGATGAGGTTATCTCTGTCAAATGCAGAGAGGCGGTCGCTCATACAAAGCACAGCAGATGCACCGAGCACCAAGGGTGATTTGCCGATAACACTTTCATTTTAGAACTGCAAATTTTTATTGCCCCAATCAGCGTTAAAAAACATAATATAGTAGATTGGTATATAAGTTATTTTGCCGTTTTGTGTGACATTTCTTTCGTTAGATACAACGAATGCTTTTTTGATATGATAATCTTCGTTTTGAACAAATGTGTTCAATGCGCTATGCACGGTATAGTCCTTACCGGACTTTACTTCAATCGGCACGGCAGAAAGGCTATCATAATCATCAATAAGATAATCAACCTCACCCTTGCTTCGATTGTCATAATAAAAGAGTTTATGACCATGAGCGATTAATTCGCTGGCAACAACTGTTTCATAAACAGATCCCAGATTGATACTTCTCTCATCATTCAGCACAGCTCGGATGTTATTTCCATAAAGAATACTCGTAAGAATACCGACATCATTCAGATAAAGTTTCAGCAGATTTTTTCCGGTAGATTCGATCAGGGGGAATGTCGGGTTAGAAATCGCCTGAACATTCAGTGCGATACCTGCGCTTATAAGATAATCGAATTCATCTGCATAGTTATTGAACGTCTTGCCCCTCTTGTTCTCAATGCTTTGTACAACAATTCTTTTTTTCTTATTTTCCATATTAGATGGGATAAGGTCATAAATTCTACGAATCTTCAATTTCATTTCATCATCATATTTTGAAGCATCTGTAGCATAGTAATCATGAATTTCATCTTGTATATTGCGGACTGCTTGAATGTTTTTTGTTTCAAGATAGGCGTTAACCGCATCGGGCAATCCGCCTACAAGCAAGAATTTGCGGAATAAATCCAGCATTTTATTGTGCATGGACTCATCTAATGCTTCAAACCGCTCAAACTTTTTGCGCATTGAGGAAATTGCAAGTTCATTCATTCCGTTAGCATAAAGAAATTCCTCAAAATCCAGCGGAAACATTCTGACCTTTCGTATGCTCCCCATCGGAATCGAGGTGGTTTGCGACAGCGTAACACCTAAAAGCGATCCGCTTGCAATATAAGTAAACTTATTATCCTGCGACAAAAATTTGAGCAGAGTGAGTAAATGAGGATAAGCCTGAATTTCATCAATAAAAATCAGTGTATTTTCTTTATTCTTCATTTTATTTCCTGCAAGCATACTGACTTGCAGATAAAAATCTTCAACGGTTTTAGTATTTTCAAAAAGGCGGTCGCCCAAAGAATCAGCAATCATATTGATTTCTATATAGTTTTCAAAAAGTTTTTTACCTACATGATTAATGATGTAGGTTTTGCCAATCTGACGTGCGCCGTCGATTAAAAGAATCTTTTTAGAATCAGATTTTAAATGCTCTTCAATGAGAGATTCTATCTTACGATATAGCATAAAAATTCCTCCGTCAAAACTTTTCAAATGTATTATAGCACAATAACAATGACATTTCAATATAAACTTGCGATAATTTTTATGACATTTCAAAATAAAGAGATGGAACCCCCAGCTAAAATGAATAAATCTTCTATTTTAGTCGAGGATATGTGTTATCAGTGTTTAAAATGAATTTTCACTTTCAAGAGCGAAAAAGTGAAAACTCTGTGAAAATTCACTTTTTGAAACGAATTAACCTACACGATTTTGGGTGTTGTCCGGCATAATCGGGACATTTCACGCACTGCCAAAAGCGTGATTTTGGGGCGAAAAATCGCTCGGTTCTATCAAAAATTCTAATAGACTTTTTCTAAAATCCATTAGAACTCGGCGAAATCGGAGGAGACTCTCGGACTCGGATTTTCACTTTGTTTTCGATTCAAAGAGGTGCGAAAAGCCTTGAAAACACGGCATTTTCGGGGTTCTTTCATCTGCCGTTATCTTCCGTCAAATTCCGCCAAGTTCAGTTTTGCCAACTTGACTCGAAATCAGGTAGTCGCGCAAGCGGCTCGTGGGTTCGAATCCCACCCTGTCCGCCAAAAAGAAACGACAATTTTCGAAAGAAGATTGTCGTTTCTTTTTGTTCTTTTCACTGTTCTCTTCTCGTTTTTCTCTTTTCTCTCAAATTGTCGTTTTCAAACAAAAGAGGAAATATAAGAAAAGGTTGATTTGCTGCTCAAAGCGTTGATTTTAATATTTTCATGACATTATCAAAGCAATGCATTTCTCAAAAAGGTTCTGTTTGAAATTACGGTTCTCTGCCCAAAAAGTCCGCCGTAACTTTGATAGGATTACGGCGGACTTTTTGCATAATTGTCAAAAGTTTCATTTTATGATACACTCGGTTTGATGAAACGAATTTTTTCAGGGGTTACGGATATGAAAAGAGCGCTTATACTAAACGGTGAGGGTGCTGCTTTAGAAAACATTGCAATCCGAAGTGTTCTTGAATATTTTGGGTACATTGTAACTATGTACAACATAGGCAGACCGCAGGATTACTTTGATGTATTCGGCGGAAAGCTATATTTCAACTATGATTATTTAATTATCGGATGTCACGGTGACGGCGGAAAGATAATCGTTCCGGTTTTAGGGGAAAATGTCTATTATCCGAATGAGTGCCGGAATAATATCGGTTATGAAGAATTACAATGTTCGGTAAAAATCAAGGATAAAACCGTTATATGCACCGGGTGCACCACAGGTGCCGGAGATCTATACAAAGCGTTTAATCGAAATAACAATATCTTTGTTGCTCCTGCGGATTATATTGAAGGCAACAGCAGTCTGTTGTTTATTGTGAACCTGTTTTATCATTTGTCCAACGGATCGAGTTTTAAAGACAGCTTTGCTGCTGCAAACAGTATTGATAGTGAAACCCAATTGTATAATTTTTATTCTTGATATTTTTATTATAAGGATGGTAAGTTCCGATTTACTTCAAGCGGCGGCGTGTCACCCAAACTCTTAAATCATAAACCGCCCTGCGCTGAACCGACGTTGTTCTCCGTTAACGCTTTTCCATCAAAATTACAGCAGACTTTTTCTACGTCCGAATAAGACTTTCGCTTGTTCTGATATATAACAAACCCCGTCACAGATTTGCTCTGCGGCGAGGTTTTGTACGTTTTACGAGTGCTTCGCTTTCAAGCTCGATTGCTTTTTGATACAATTGGGGAGTGACGGGCACCCCGCAGAAAATTACAGTCATAAAGCTTACACAAATCCGATGCGTCCGTTGTCTTTGACCGGTTTGCTCAAATCGATCCCTTCATCGGCAAGATAATCTTCAATATCCTCGACGATTACAGTGTTGTCATCTTTAAAATCTTCTGTTCTCAGGTTTTGATTCATCAAAACCTGGTCGATGATGTTTCTCACGGTCCTGGCATTAGCAAAATTGGGCAGACTACGATAATAGTCAGTCACATCAAGAAGCCGCTCGAGGGCGGAATCCTCAATTTTATATCTCTTCTTGGCTATGAAAACCTTTGCTATTTCGCCGAGCTCCTCTCGCGTATAGTCCGGAAAGTCCAATGTAAACTGAATTCTGGATTCAAAACCCGGGTTAACACTCAGCAGAGTTTTCATTTCATCTTTATATCCCGCAAGAATAGTGCAGAACCGACCGCGTTTATCCTCCATTTCTTTAAGAAGAACCGCGATTGCTTCGTCACCGTAGTTTATTGAACCGCCGCTTGCCGAATCCGCTCCGAGCAAACTGTAAGCCTCATCAATAAACAAAACACCGTTCATGGCTTCATTGATCTTTGCCTCGGTTTTGGGAGCAGTCTCGCCAACATACCTGCCCAGCAAACCGCGTCCGTCTGTTTCAACCAGCTTTGCTTCGCCGAGAACCCCGGCATCATACAGAATTCTTGAAAGGATTCTTGCGACCTCTGTTTTGCCTGTTCCGGGATTGCCGTAAAAACACATATGCAGATTGAAGCTCTCTTCGCCCTTATTTCGCTTGGCATAGGCTTTTATCTTTTTGATCATGCGTTTTACGGAGGCAAGGCCAATAAGCCGCTCCAGCTCTTCGTCTCCGGTCAGCACGTTATTATTTTTGCTCCCCGATGCCGTCGGAAGGCTTATCTTCGCATCTTTTATATAAGATTACCTCCTTAAAAGAATTTCTTCGTTATCAGCATCTTCATTATAGCTTCGGGATTCAAAAAACAGAATGAGATCTTCTATCTAAAATGTATAAAATTTTACGATGTTGTCGAATCAATATATATACTTTGCCGCTTTAGCGAGAAGAAACCGCCCGGATGCTTATTTCTCACATCCGGGCGGTTTTGTTAATCATATTTATCGAAGCCGAAAAGGATCTTCTGGACATCAGCCGAGAACATATTGCTTCGGTCAACGACATAGACATCTGTTTTTATCACGCTCTCGGTCTTCTTGCCCGAGAGTATGTTCGCCGCGTTCATAACGGCGAGATAACCCATGGAAAACGGGTTCTGTACAATGAGCGTATCGAGTTCCCCCGTTTCGAGCATACCGACACATTCCGTGTTGTTGTCGAAGCCTATCGCGCAGACGCGGTCTTTTAGCCCGAGCTCCTTTATCGCCATTCCAACGCCGAGGGTCGACCATTCGTTGAAGCCGACGAGAACATTGATCTGCGGATTCTCTTCAAGAAGCTTTCTTGCGCCCGCGGTCGCGCTCTGGGCGTTGGACGAAACGCTGACCATAGCGACTATCCTGGCGTTTTTAACGTTTTTAATTTCGTCCTGAAAGCCCTGCAATCTCTTGCTGCCGTTTTCGGTGTTCTCGCCGTAGTTTACTATTCCGATATTGATGCTTTCCTGCTCTCCGCAGAGTTTCTGCGCGACCTGAGCGGTTTTCAGACCTGCTGAGTAATTGTCGGTTGCGATAAACAGCTCTTTGTCCGCCGCATCAACATCGCTGTCCACGGTTATTATTTTTATACCCTTCTCCGCCGCCTTGCGAACAGCCGGGGCATTTTTTTCATAGTCTATCGCGGACAGGATAATGGCGCCGACATTTCGCGAAACGGCATTTTCTATCATTTTGTTCTGGGTTTCGTAGTCCTCCTCGTTATCCGGTCCCTCGAAAGTGATATCGATATTGAACTCGGTCGCGGCGGAGAGAGCGCCTTTTTTCACATCGTTCCAAAAATCCGATTCGCTCCCCTTTATTATTATGGCGACGCTCGGGGTGTCGGAATCAAAGCCCTGCCCGTCCTTGCATCCGGATAAGCCGCAGAGCAAAAGGACGGCAATCATAATCAGCGCTGCGCTTCTCTTAATATTCATTTTCCCGTCCTTTCTCGATCTTCGGAATCTTTATAGTGACGGTTGTGCCGACATCGAGCTCGCTGTCAATAGAGATTCCGTATTCATCGCCGAAATAAATTTTGAGCCTGTCGTTGACATTTTTAACGCCGATGCCCTTTGAATCGCTCCTGTCTTTTTTCAGGATAGTCTCGCACTGCTCTTTAGTCATTCCGAGTCCGTTATCGGAAACGGTTATCACAATATCCTTTCCGTCGCCGTGAACGCAGATGCGTATCTCGCCCTCGTCCACCATTCTGTCGAGCCCGTGATAGATGGCGTTCTCAATAAAGGGCTGAATAGTTATCTTGTTGCACATATATTCGAGCAGACTCTCATCCACATCAAAAGAATAAGTGAACTGATTTTTGTATCTGTAGCTCTGGATTATCAAGTAGCTCTCGGCGTGGCGAAGCTCGTCGCGGATAGTGATAAACTCGTTTCCGTGGCTGATGCTTATTCTGAACAGCTTCGCGAGGGCGCCGACCATCTCAACCGCTTCTTTGCTGTTATCCTGCTCGCACATCCATTGAATGGAGTCGAGTGTGTTATAAAGGAAGTGGGGATTTATCTGCGCCTGAAGAGCCTTGAGTTCGGTCTTTCTGAGAACTATCTCCTCATTATGCACCTTTTCCATGAGCGACTGTATCATATGCACCATGTGCTCAAACGACGCGGAGAGGGTGCTGAACTCAACTACATTCGCCTTGTCCGCTTTATATTTATATGTTTCCGCCTGCTTTTCAAAGCTCTGCATTGACGAGACGAGGCGTCTTACGGGTCTCGTGACCGTCCGCGAAAGCAGGAAATATACAGTGACGGAGATGATAAGACTGAACAGCAGCGCAACAGCCATCCCGACCGCTATCTGCCTTTTGACGGACTGAGCCACTTCATCGGTAAAACTGACTCCGACTATTTTCCAGTTGCATGAATTAAGGGACGAAACCGTGTAAATATTGTCTTCTCCCCTGTGGACGCCGTCCGTCATTTCTGAAACTTCGTCGGTATTCTCTTTTTTGATGCCGGAAAAAAGCATCTGCTGCTGCGGATGGTAGACTATCCCGCCCTTTGAATCAATAATATAGCAGTATCCCCTCTGGCCTATGCTTATCTTGTCAATATATTTCGCAATTGAAATAAACTCGAAATTGACGGCGACAAAGACCTGCTTTTGAAAAAGATCTGAATATTTTTTCTTTGCAATGGTCACGACCCACGGGTACTTGTTCTCATAGAGCGTGTCAACATGGGGCTGGGTTATCGCATAGCCGTCCTTGAGGCTCGAAAAAATCGATTTGTCAAAGGACAGATCGGTCGCATTTTTCTTTGCAATGTCGCCGCTGTCGTTTTCGGTCAGAAGAATATTGCCGTCGGTGTCATAAATCGTTACGCAATAGATATCGTCCTCAAGCCTCGCCGCAGTTGAAACAACTTTTTCAAGCGACTGCAGACTGTCGCAGCTGTCCGCCTCGTCGCAGAGGTTGTCCAGCTTGTTTTTGATGGACGAGATGTAATTTGAAACCGTGCCGTTCGCCTGCGACACCGACTGCTTTGACGAGACATACGCCGAATTGAACATCGTCCTTTCGTAGAATACACCGAAAAGGAGCGTAGCGCCTACAGTAGAAAACATCACGCCGAACACGACTATTGCGATTATGAGCGTTGACAGTTTTATTCCGGCGCGTTTAAATATCTTTCCCACCCAAACGCTCCTCTCTGTATTTGTTCGGCGAGACCCCGTAATATTTTTTGAAGCAATAGCTGAAATAGTGCTGATCGCTGTAACCGCACTTCTGCGATATTTCAAATATCTTCATCGAGGTACACAAAAGCAGATCGCTCGCCGCTTTCATCCGCCTTTCGGTCACAAGGGCAACAAAATTCTTTGACTTTTTCTTTTTTATCAGCGCGCTCAGATAGTTCGGGCTGACGCCCAGCTTGTCGCTCGCGTCCGTCAGGGACAGATCTTCGTTCATATATTCCTCGTTGATTATCTGCAGCGCATGGTCGCAGAGAGCCTCGCTCTCATGCCTCTGCGAGCGCGAGATAATATCTCTCGCGTCAAGGCAGAGCGAAACAAGCTCGTTTTTATACTGCTCGTTAAAGTCGAAGGACAGGCGGGACATGAACGAATTGTTGGAGGTAAACAGCTCCGCAGCGGCGTTGCCGTCCGGCAGAACGCTGACGCATCTGTGTGCGGTGGCAAGAATCTGAATGATAATATAATCAATGCCCTCGCGCGTCTTTCCAGAAAGTATCTCGTCAAGGAACGACTTTATCTCATCCTTGCTCCCTATCTTCAGAAGCTGTTCGAGCTTATAGACGGATTTTTCGGCATTTTCAAACTCGTGTGTGCTCTTGCGCTCCTGGTCGTTGATATATCGGATGTTGCCCGTGCCGTCGGAGGTATAGCGCCGCGCCGTCATAGCCTGAGTGCAGGCGAGCGCCAAAAGAGACGGATCCTGAACGGTCTCGCTGATGCCGATAGTACAATTCTGATTCAACAGCTTTTTTGCGCTCTGCACAAGTTCGATAACGGGGAGTCTCAGTTTTGTTGACATCTCTTCCGGCTCGCTTGTTACAAGAGTAATTATTCTGCCGTTGACAAAGAAGCTTTCGCACAGAGCATATTTATTGAAAATGCTGTTGACGAAATCGATATGCTGCTGAGAGGTGCAGGTCTTGCCCGTGTTTGCCTTGAATTTTGAAGCAATGACGCTGTAGCAGTCGCCGTCGCTTTTGATTATTCCGAGCTTTTTGGCATTCTCAGTTAAGTCGTCCGATACATGGACATCCTCGCCCGTACCGAGTAGGAGCGGAAGCAGGAATTCCGCCTTTTCCAGCCGCAGAGAGATATCTTCGTTTGACCCGCCGCTTTTGAGCAGTTCAAACTCCCTGTCCATCTCGGCTCCGATTTTTTCAAACTCCTCGGTGAGCTCGGATGCGGAAACAGGTTTGAGAAGATACCTTATGACATTGTATTTGAACGCCTCCTGAGCGTATTCAAAGTCGTCGTACCCGCTCAGGATAACAAATTTCGTTGCCGGTCTTATTTCACGGGTCCTTTTCGCAAGCTCGAGACCGGTCATAAGCGGCATTTTGATATCGGTCAGAACAAGATCGGGTTCAAGCTTTTCGAGAAGATCGAGCGCCTCTATTCCGTTTTCGGCGCCGCCGACAACCTCAAAACCCGCTCTCTGCCAATCGACATTTCCTATAACCGCCTCTCTCTGGCGTATCTCATCGTCAACTACAAGCACACTGTACATAATCATGACCTCGCACAAAAATCATTTGTTTTATGTATACCGACTTTGTGGCGCATCCGGCAGAAATACAAATCATAACAGTATTTTTCGGATGCCGCTTCTGATTTTATTATATAAAAACTTCCGATTATTATCAAGATTTAACTTTTTCGCGGTGTCAGATATAAAAAAAGCAAAATGATGTCGTGACCACTATTGCAATAGGAGATTCATTTTTTCGTGCCGCAGTCGGATTATAAATTTACGTCATAATAATACTAACCCCCAAAAAGTTAAATTCAGGGGGTTAGTATTATGATTGTTCTCGTCTGCCGTTAGCATCGCTTTCGGCTCAATCCTTTTCGACATAGTAATATAAATCCGCGGCGGCATATGCTTTATACAAATCCCCCGTTTCCCGGTCTACGATATACCAGCCATGTGTAAACGTAAAATCTCTTCCGACTGTATATGCATGAGCCAAGAAATACGGCTTACCATTTATAACTACCTTATGGTCGATTTCCCTTATCATCTTGTCATTGTCTGGAGCGATTCTCGCATTAAGTATTGCTATAGCCTGCTTTTCTGTTAACAATTTGTCGTTATCATCGCCGGGCATTGTTTCGCTTTCCCTTGGATAATAATCTTCTCTTGTCTTAGCTATAATCCATTTGCTGTTCTCGTCCGTCGTTTCCAGTAAGGCACTGACCGCTTCGGAGAACTCCGTTGTGCTTTCTGCATCGGTCGCCTCTGATGTCGTATTCTCGTCAAATGTTTCGCTCGGCGCAGAACTTGTGTTTGACCTGCAAGCCGATAACAGCCCCAAAGAAACGCACAGAAGTGAAATGATTATCGCCGCAAACATCAATTTTGTTGCAACTCTTGTCTTTTTCATTATTAAATCTCCTCTTTGCATAAAGCTCGATAGTCTATCCTCTGCCGCTGCGCGGAGAATATAGTCGCAACACTTTTACTCCGTCTTTTCGCCAGGGCAAGGGTCTGTTCCGCTTTTCTGCAGTTTTGCACAATACCGTTTAAGGAATATTACCCGTTCCAGCCAAACAGCTACCTCCAGTACCATAAAAAGTGGAATCCCTATAACAACAGCTCCAAAAAGTGTGCTCAAAACCTGAAGCGAAAATTCCGGGACTTCATAATAAGTCAAAACTATTTTGGAAAAAGCATCCGCAGCTTCGTCGCAAAATATAACCATGGAAAAACACAGCGGTATAACTATAAGCCACCGTATAAGATTACTCCTTTTTTTCATTTTTTCATAGTTGTCTAACTTTATTTTTCTGCCGCATTTCGAACATTGATATTCTTCTTTAAGCACATCTTTTTCACCGCAGAACTCCCTAAAGCCGGGATATATTTTATGTCTGTCCGCATTTTTATGTTTATCTATATTTTTATTTCTTTCGTACCGCGCAAGTGCTTGCCGTGGTTGAGCCGATGCTGAAAAATGTATAAATCTTTTACTCCGTCTTTTCGCCGCAGCATGGGTCTGTTCCTCTTTCTGCAGTTTTGCACAATACCATTTAAGAAAAAATACTCGTCCCAGCCAAATAACTACCATCAGCAACATAAAAAATAAAAATCCTGCAACAACAACGGCAAAAAATACGCTCAAAAGCCGAAGCAAAAAATCCGGGATTTCATAAACTATTTTCAAAAAAGCATCCGCAGCTTTGCGAGCAAATATAATAAAGAAGTAGAAATACAGTATATATAGAAACCATTGTATGCAGCTATCTCTGTATTTCATTTTTTCATAGTCGTTTATCCTTATTTTTCTGCCGCATTTCGAACATTGGTATTCTTCCTTAAGTGTACGGTCTGCTTTAAATAATCCCTTACCATAAAACTCTCTAAAGCTGGGATATATTTTATGTCTGTCCGCATTTTTATGTTTGTCCATATTTTAATCCCTTTCATACCGCACGATTGATTTTTGTTCCGCGAAAATTTTCAGCCCATTGGAACCACATCCTCTGCGTCAAATTTGCACATATAAAAATTTCTCTAACCTACTTTCAAAATTATCATACCATGCTGCAATTATATCGTCAACTGTTTTTCATCATTTGAAACTAAATGCCGCCGATTGCAGGTGAATATCCTGTCGAAATATATTTATCTCCCGCTCCGTAATGTCGCACAGCGGGCAGAGGTATGTCCTCTGCCGTTATTTTTCAGTTCTTCAAGCGCGGTTCTGAGATGGCGGACATATAGATCGTTTTCTTCAAGCTTTTTTCGTTCGGCGGCAGCTGAGTGTCGGAGATAATACCTGCTCTAAAAATATCTCCGCCCGCAGTAAACTTTTTAAATTCTGCTTTCTCTATAATGACTTTATCATCAAAAGAACAAGGCAATCAAAATCACTCCTGCTATAATAACTAAAACAACAGGCAAAATATCCGTTATAACTTTTCTCGGTATGCTTTTGTCACTATTAAAGATATTCTGCAAATCCCAAAGCTGTCAGCACAAGCTATGGATAATATATCATTGAAATCAGGAAAAAGTAAATAGGTGTTGAAGCAGGCGTAAACACAAATAATAATCACATAAAAATCCCGCCGGCTTATTTGCACAGCCGGCGGAATTTTTTTAATTTTGCTGCAAAATATCTTCTTTATCGAGCATCGGGTATTTGACAAGTGACGCCGAATCGAGGTTTTCGCGATGCATATCGACTGCGGTGATGCGGCGGTTGTTATAAGTCGTGTAATAATACACGCCCTTGTCCGCGTTGAAGCAGGAGGTGTATATAGTTATCTCATATTTCCCCTCCGCGACCTCGCAGCAGCCGCGCACCTGTTCGACCGCGCCGAGGATATGGAAGAACTGACCGACGCTCTCCTCTTCCGTGCTTCCGGAGAGCGAATTGAGCTTCGTGAATGCGGCTCTGACGAATCTCGACATTGAAGACAAGTCGCCCGGCAGACCGAGTCCGCCCATTCCGCGACTGTATGCGGCGAGGCCGAGATTATTCGAAAAGCTGTTTTGGGGCTGCTTCGGCGAGAGATTCATATAGTTGTTGAGATTGAACATCTGCATATCAAACGGCGGCTCGTTCGTGAGAACTCCCGGGGCGTTGTCGTATATTTTAAGCCCGCTCTCGGTAGGCTCGACCGTTATCGCGCCGCTCTTATCCGCGATTATCCAGTGCATTTTCGCCGCAGGATAGCGGCTGTCGAACGTTGTGCCGACAAGATTTATTTTCTCTATCGCGCTGCGAGCCTGCTCAATGGTCGCGTATTGACTGAGCACCCACGGGATGAACTCAAACTGTGCGATGTTCTGCTTGCCGTCCTGCAGCTCTGCATAATGCGCGCTGACGGCGAAGTTAAGCCCCGCCATGCCGAGTCCCTTTTCGTTTACCGCGTCGTAGTACATCGGATATCCGTCCGAGACATGAGCCGTGCCGATCATAGCATAGTGCTCGTCCGTTCTGCCGCCGTGGCGGAATTTGAGCGGAAATCTGCGCGGCATCACGGTTATCTCCTCGCCGTAAGAGAACTCATAGTCGAGCGTCCTGCCCATATAAAAATCATCGGTTTTATAAGTTGCTGCTGTACACATAATAAGCCTCCCGAAAGTTTCTTCTGCAATTATAATTATAGTATACCTGTTTGCCGAAGTTGTAAACATAATGAAAAATATCTGAAAATTTAAACCGCCGCGGGCACTTTTCTGCGCTTCGCGGCGGCATGTTTATCTTTTGGGTATCTTTTTTCTGATATCGCTCAGGCGGTTGAGCGCTTCATACAGCGTCTCGTCTTTCTTCGCAAAATGCAGGCGGATAAAGCTGTTCACAGGCTCGCGGAAGAAGCTCGAACCCGGCACTGCACCGACTCCGACATCACGCGCGAGGACATCGCAGAACTCTAAATCCGATTCAAAGCCGAACTCCGAAATGTCGAGCATCACATAATACGCGCCCTGCGGCACGGTGTGTTTTATCCCGATATCATTGAGTCCTTTTATAAATAAATCGCGCTTTGCGGTGTACTTCTCTCTGAGATCATCGTAATATTCGTCCCCGAACCGAAGCCCCGTGACCGCCGCCTCCTGAAGCGGAGCTGCCGCGCCGACGGTCAGGAAGTCATGCACTTTCTTCGCGACTTCAATGATATTCGACGGCGCGATAATATAGCCCAGCCGCCAGCCGGTTATCGAATATGTCTTTGACAGCGACGAGCAGGAAACCGTGCGCTCCCACATTCCGGGGAGAGTGGCAAAATACACATGCCTGTTCGGCGCATAGACTATGTGCTCGTAGACCTCGTCCGTGATGACAAATGTATCATATTTTTCGGCTAAATCGGCTATAAATTTCAGTTCATTATATGTAAAGACCTTGCCGCACGGATTCGACGGGTTGCAGAGTATGAGCGCCTTGGGGTGCTGTTTGAACGCTGCCTCCAGCTCGTCGGGATTGAAATCAAACTCCGGCGGATAGAGCGGCACATATATAGGCTCGGCGCCCGAAAGAATCGCGTCCGCGCCGTAGTTTTCATAGAACGGCGAGAAAACAATCACCTTGTCGCCCGGGTCGGTCACGGTCATCATCGCCGCCATCATCGCCTCGGTGCTGCCGCAGGTGACGACTATTTCCGAATTGGGGTCGATGCTCCTGCCCATGAACTTCGACTGCTTCTCGGCGAGCGCCTCTCTGAAATTCTGTGCGCCCCAGGTTATCGAATACTGATGATAATCCTCGTGCGCGACCTCGGCAAGGCGGTCGAGGATTTCTTTGGGCGGATCAAAATCCGGGAATCCCTGCGACAGATTGACCGCGCCATACTGCAGCGAGACGCGCGTCATTCTGCGGATGACCGAATCGGTGAAATTTTCTGTTCTGCCGGAAAGTTCAGGCATATTTTCTCCCCCTAAATGCTGCATTTTGAAATATTATACCGCAAGTCTGGCCGCTCGGGCAACCGACAAAACAAAGAAAAGCAGCCGGGAGAGCCGACTGCTTTTGTATACTTTTTCTGTTTTACTTCGCGTTGACAATATCGATCTGGTTCATATAGAGGTCGATGTAGCTCTCTGTCTTCGAACCGAGCAAAGTGCTGTGGTTCGCGTTCTCCACAACGGGATAGACATACCACACGCCGCGCTCATATGCGCCCTTGTGGTCAACGATAAATTCGTGCTTCTCGCCCTCGGGATAGAGTGCGCTCTTGACGGGCACTGCGCCGTCGTTTCTGAGCCAGTCGCCCTCGAGCTTGACGCCGTCAACCGTTATTCCGGCTATGTGGCCTATAAGCCAGCCCGTGCCCGCCATACTGCCGAGCACATCGGTCGGGTTCTGGAATCTGCCGTCCGCCGAAGGCTCCGTGCCGCAGCAGGCGTAGGAGAAATAATATACGTTCTCAACAGCACCTATCTTGGCGTTGAGCTCCTGCGCGCCGTGAAGCGTGAGGTCATAGAGGCAGTTATCGTTCGAGAGGGCATAGTTCAGAATGCCACAGAGATTGAAGCTCGCCTTGCCCTCGCCGGGAGCGCGGGTCAGACCGAACTGGTCGAGCTTGAGGTCGAGGTAGTTGCTGCCCGCCATACCCGCGACATTGGCAATCATAGCGGCGATATACTCGCCGTGATAAACGGCAATGCCGACATTCCCGCTGACGGTGCCGTTATGCGGCGCCGCTATCGAGATAACGGAGTTTACATAATCGCCCTTTCCGCCTTTGAAGAACTCAGAGACGTCGCCGCCCGCCGCGACCTCTTCGGGCGCGCCGTTAGCGAGAATATAGGTGAAAAGTCTCGTCGTTGCGCCGCCGAACGAGTGGCCGAAGAGATTTATCTTGATGATATTTCCGTTCTTGTCGGTCTTGCCGAAGGTGTCGATAAGAGCTTTGCCGACAAACGAACGGCCGTAGCGCTCATGATGATGCTCCGCAGAGTGGGCTGCACCGTAATCGACGACGGTTCCCGCAAGCTGAGCATAGAGCTCGCACGCTCTGTCCCATGCGCTGCTGAGCGGACCGACGGAGGCCGCGTGGCAATCGTATCCGCGGGCATTGAGCGACTTCATCAGATCCTCTTTATACTGCATACCCCAGTATGGCGTGACGGAGTTGAGCTTGTCGTTGTCTCCGTAGCCGAGGATGCCGTGGACGAAGATGCAGGGATATTTGTAAGAATCGGCCTTTGCGTCGGCAAATGCAAGGGAAACGCCCGCGCTGAAAACGATAATCAGAGCGAGCAGCAGGCTTGCCGCGCGTTTAAAGATGTTGCGTTTTGTCATTGTTTCACTTCCTGTGTTATTTTTTAAAGCCACAGAAATATTAGCATAAAACGGCGCTACTTTCAATATTTAATCGAAAAATTATGTTAGGAACACATAAAATTATTTTCCGCCGTCCGAAAGCTTTTTCAGCGCCCGCCCGTCGAGGAGGTTCACCGTGACGAATTTTCCGCCGCAGAACACCGCCCAGTTATTGAAAACGCAGGGCAGATTCTTCGCCTTTTCGAGCGAATCGACCTCGATAAAATCGGCGTCTATTCCGTTTTCTTCGCAGAATTTACGGTTCGACTCGATACGCCCGGGGATAAATGGGCACTGGGCATCATAATAGACGGTCAGTTTTTTGCTGTCTATTGTCTCTTTCTTCGCATTTTCGGCAAAGCGCGGCTTCGTTCCGTCAAAAGATAGCGCCAGCAGCTCATAGCCGTTCTCAGTCTCATCGACCGTCTCGAATCCGAACTTCTTCGCAAACGACTGGTCGGAGAGCCACGCTTTCTGCTTCTTCGCGCCGAGCATACAGACTCCGGACTTGCACTGCGCCTTTGCGTCGGCAATGCAGGATTCCATCAGCCGTCTGCCGTAGCCCTTGCCCTTGTTCTCGCTCAGAACCCAAAGGCAGTATATATAGATATAATTGTCGCCGACTATCGGCACCCACGCGCTCTCGAGCGGTGCATATTCAATGAACACGCACGCCTTTTCGTCGAGCTTTCTGAAAACATGCCCCTCACCAAGGCGGTCTCTGAGCCACGCGCGCTTTGTCTCGACACCCGGGTGCGGCTTCTTCGTGCGGATGATGCAGCAAAGATGCTCGCTGTCGATATTCTCGGACGTGATATCGATAAATCTGTCAGACACAATACCCTCCAAAAAACAAGCCGGTGCGGACATAAAACGCCTGCACCGGCTGTGCACAAATCAATAGTATCTTATAACCGCGACAACCTTGCCTAAAATCGAAACCTCGTTAACGATTATCGGCTCATAGGTATCGTTCTCGGGCTGGAGACGGAAATGACCGTTTTCTTTATAGAAAGTCTTAACCGTAGCCTCGTCCTCGATCATCGCAACGACTATTTCGCCGTTTCGCGCGACGGGAGTCTTTTCGGCAATAACAAGGTCGCCGTCGAGTATGCCCGCCTGGATCATACTCTCTCCCCTGACTTTCAGGGCAAAAAGAGTTTTGTCGCTCGTGGTGTGACCCGAATAGGCAACGGTGCCCTCGATCTGCTCAAACGCAAGTATCGGCGCACCGGCGGTAACAGTACCGACGATCGGGACATTGGTAACAACATTGTCTTCCCTGCCCAGAATGCGGATAGTGCGCTTCTTGAGCGGATCGCGCTGGATATAGCCCGCCTGTTCAAGCGCGTCGAGGTTCGCCTGCACGGATGAAGTGGAGCTCAGTCCCACTGCCGCGCCAATCTCACGCACCGAGGGCGGAATTCCGTCCTGCGAGCGTTCGAGGAGATATTCGTATATTCTTTTCTGAGTTTTGCTTATGTCTTTCAAAGCACGTCACCCTTTCAAGATGTCTGCATAACTTACCTGCTTTATTATAACACATAGTTTTTGAAATTGCAAACATTTGTTTGCTGAAATTTTTATAAATTTTTTGCGCGGTTTTGGGCTCAAAATTTGGTATTTTTACACATTTTTGTTGTATTTTAGTTTTACATTGTAGTATAATTTATGTAATAACCATTCGTTTGGCAGAATCTTTAAGTGAACATTATTTTTACAGGAGATGTATATCTTATGCCAACCGCAAGAACAAAGAGCAAGGCGCTCCCGAGAGCCGACTTCCCGGAACAGGTCGGCGTGTCCTCAAAGGCGATATCCGAACTGCTCGATGACTTCGAGCGCAGCGGGATAGAGCTTCACAGCATCATGATCCTGCGCCACGGAAAAGTAGCTTTCGAGACCTGGCGAGACCCCTATGCTCCCGACATCCCGCACACCATGTATTCAGTCAGCAAGAGCTTTGCGTCGATAGCCACCGGATTCGCTATTGATGAGGGACTGCTGACGCTCGACACAAAGGTAATTGATATCTTCCCCGAGTACAGACCGCAGAAATATGACGCGAATCTCGAAAAGATGACCGTGTTCCACCTGCTGACCATGACCGCCGGAAAGGATGTAAGCGTCCTCGAAAACAAGGCGAAGGTCTCATGGCTCAAGAGCTTTTTCGGCGCGCGCTGGGCGTTCGCCCCGGGCGAGGACTGGAAGTACATCAGCGAAAACTGCTATGTCCTCTGCGCCATAATCCAGAAGCTGACCGGCATGACCGTGCGCGAATATCTCGCGCCGCGTCTGTTCAAACCTCTGGGCATCAGAGAGAATCCCGCATGGGAAACCGACCCGAACGGTCTTGAAGCGGGCGGCTGGGGTCTGTTCATAACAACAGAAGAGCTCGCCAAAGTCATCGATTGCATGAGCCACGGCGGAAAATATCAGGGCAAGCAGGTCATTCCCGAGTTCTGGGCGCGCGAAGCGGGCAAGGCTCAGGCAGACAACTCCAGCAAGAGCTCGAATCAGATCGACTCCTGCGTCGGATACGGCTTCAACTTCTGGTGTTGCCACTTCCCCGGCTCTTACCGCGCAGACGGAATGTTCTCGCAGTTCGGCATCGTCCTGCCGGAATACGACGCAAATATCATTACCACCTGCAGCGAGGTCTTTGAGCAAAAGACGCGCGACTGCCTGTGGAGGCACTTCCCCGAGGGCTTTATCGAGCCGAAGGATGAGCCGGAGCAGACCACCCTGCCCATGACGCTCACTCCCCTGCCCGTGCTCACCGCCGGCAGGCGCAACCCCGTGCTCGAAAAGAAGCTGTCATATTCGACGATACATATGCTCTATAACCCCGTGCTCGATGTTGCGGGCTTCCCCGTGAGCGTCCTGCCGACGGCGGTCGTATATATGTCAGCTGACCGTGCGGGCAATATAGACAAGATAAACCTCGACTTCTCCGAGAACGAGTGCCGCTTCACATGGAGCGAGGGAAAAGTCAGGAACACGATAGTCAGCGGACTCGACGGCAAATACCGCAAATCGAAGATGCACCTGGCGGGACTCGATTTCACCACCGTCTCGTCGGCGAGATGGGAGGACAGCGACACATTCACAATATGGATCCGCGCCAACGAATCCATATCCGAGCGCCGCTTCTCTTTCCGCTTCAACGGCAACAAAGTCACCGTCATCCCGACCTCCTGCCCGGATCTGTGCAACATCGCCGAATCCATCGCGCAGGGCACGGGCGACATGATAGAAAACGAAACGATAGCCGACATCTGCGGCAATATTCTGCGCAGGCACTACACTCTGCTCGAACCAAAGCTGTTCGGCCGCCTGGAGATGAGATAAATGTCAACCTTGTTCAAAATATGCTTCGGAATCGCGGCGGGACTCGAATTCATTTTCGTCCCGTGGTTCCTCAAGGCCTCAAGAAACGGGCGCTGCACAAAATCTCAGATACTCAAAACCATATGCGCGACTCTTTTCGTCGCGGCGGGAGTTCTCGCGAGCGTGATAGCTCAGAACCGCAGCGACTACGCGCACTATATTCTGATAGGGCTTCTGCTCGGCTGGTGCGGCGATTTTCTTCTGCATCTGCCGCCGAAGATGCCGTTCACGCTGAGCGGCGGACTCGCGTTCCTTGCGGGGCATGTGTTTTATATATACGCCTACTGCCTTGCGATGAAGCGATATTTCCCCGACGCGCCGTTCTGGGATAAGCGCGAACTGATAGCCTGCGCGATAATTATAGTTATCGGCGTTGCGGCCATTCGCCTGCTCGGAGTCAAGTTCAGCCCGCTTTATATAATCGGCGTGCCGTACGTCGCGATGCTCGCGTTCATGCTCGTCAAGGCGGGATCGCTCGGCATCAAGGCAGTCAACGCCGGGCTCGACAACGCAGTTGTCATGTGCATCCTGCTCGTCGGCGGCGCTTTCCTGTTTGCACTGTCGGATATGATGCTCGCCGTCAACTCCCTGCGCAAGCCGCGCCCGTCATACGGCTACAAGATAACCTGCATCGTAACATATTTCACGGCGCAGTTCCTGCTCGCGTCAACAATATTTGTAATTTCCGCCTGACTCAAGGCGGCAGACCCGAAAGGAGACAGCATATGCTCGGAACAGGCACATGGCATTTAAAAATCGGCAACATGTTTTATAGCGGAGATATAACGCTTCGCGTCTTTGACGACGGCGGCAAATACGGCTTCGAGATAATCGAGCCGAAGATGACCGCGCCGGAGGTTGAGATAAAGAGACTTTCGACTGCCGGCAACCACCTGTCGGCGACCGTCACGGCGCGCGAACTGCGCGGCAGAGACGCCCAGATCGAGCTCGATTTCACCGACACCTCCGTCAGCGGAAGCGCAAAGGTTCCGCTCATCGGCACGGTGACGATAAAAGAGGGCACGAAGATAGCAGAATAAAGCAGATAAAGAAACAGCGAACGACCGCAGCTAATTTCCGTTGCGGTCGGTTTTGTAATTGTGTATACGAGATAAGAACATATAAATTGGGATTACGGATGTAAATAGCGGCGATAAATAATTGCATAATATTACAAATCATCATAATTATGCAGTAGGGCGGATATCATCCGACGGCGAACTCCGCACAATCTTATTGTCGTGCAACTTGTAGGGTGCGGCGACTCGACGCACCGCTGCCGCGACAGCGGCACGATGTGAATTTGTAGGATTTATACCCTACCTTCGCGACCTACCATAATCAAACGATATGCACTACCCGCGTTTCGACATTTTCTTTTTGTTTGAAAAAGAAAACGTCTGCAAAAGAAAAGCAAACGCGGGGTTTCACCCCGAGACCCCGGCAACGCCGCGCCGCAGCACATAGCTTGCAGCTCTCAGTCGGCAGCTCGGCACA
>OHET01000165.1_pt1 | contig 34690 bp, 31 predicted proteins | sample 1567351 | NCBI WGS metagenome assembly OHET01 (sample SAMEA3879529, study PRJEB24766) | human gut metagenome | biome: human-associated habitat; feature: feces | place: USA | collected 1985/1987
TGAGCTATTTCCGCGTTAACGGGTGCAAATGTAGGGAGTTTTGTGATATGTTCCAAACATTTCCCCCGTTTTCTTTTAAGAAATTTTGTTTTTAACGTCCCAAAAGTGCATTTTCCGCACGTTCGGCCACTTCAAAATGGAATCCGGAGATCACATCATCCATCAGGGCAGTGATGCGGTCGTTACACAGGTTGCCGATGCTTCCTTCGTGGGTGTGGTGCACTTCTTTGTTGTGTGTGAACTTTCCGGCTTCGATATCCAGTCCCACTTTCTTGTAGGCATCACGGAAAGGCATGCCTTCAGCTGCCAGACGGTTGACTTCTTCCACGCTGAACATGTAGAGATATTTGTCATCGTCCAGAATGTGTTCGTTGATCTTGATCTTGTCCATGATGTAGGTTGCCATGTGCAGGCAGTCTTCCAGTTCCTGGAATGCCGGAAGGAACACTTCCTTGATGATCTGCAGGTCGCGGAAATAACCGGACGGCAGGTTGTTCATAATCATCATGATCTGCTGCGGAAGAGCCTGGATCTTGTTGCATTTGGCGCGGGTCAGCTCGAATACGTCCGGGTTTTTCTTATGCGGCATGATGCTGGAGCCGGTGGTACATTCGTCCGGGAGTTTGACAAATCCGAAGTTCTGACAGCTGAACATGCAGGCGTCGAAAGCCATCTTCGAGAGGGTACCTGCGATGGAAGCCATGGCAAATGCCACGTTGCGCTCCATTTTTCCGCGTCCCATCTGGGCATAGACAACATTGTAGTTCATGGAATCGAATCCCAGCAGGCGGGTTGTCATTTCCCGGTTCAGAGGGAATGAAGAGCCGTAGCCGGCAGCCGATCCCAGAGGGTTGCGGTTGCACATCCGGTAAGCGGCCTGAAGGAAAAGCATATCGTCCACCAGGCTTTCGGCGTATGCACCGAACCACAGGCCGAAGGAAGACGGCATGGCGATCTGCAGGTGGGTATAGCCCGGCATCAGGACATCCTTGTAGCGGTTGCTTTGTGCAATCAGCACCCGGAACAGTTCTTCTACTGATTCTGCAAGATTCTTCAGCTGTGCACGCGTGAACAGTTTCAGGTCCACCAGAACCTGGTCGTTGCGTGAGCGTCCGCTGTGGATTTTCTTGCCGACATCGCCCAGCCGGCGGGTCAGCATCAGTTCCACCTGTGAATGTACGTCCTCGATTCCGTCTTCGATGACGAACTCTCCTTTTTCAGCGGATGCATAAATGTTTTTCAGCTCGTCGAGCAGTACCTTCAGTTCGTCGGAGGTCAGCAGGCCGATGCTTTCCAGCATGGTGATGTGGGCCATGGAGCCCAAAATATCGTGTTTGGCCAGGTAAAGGTCCATTTCGCGGTCACGTCCTACGGTGAAACGGTCGATCTCTTCGTTTACCTGAACATTCTTTTCCCAAAGTTTCTGAGCCATTGTTGTTGGTTTATACGTTTGACGATTAATAAGGTATCTTGGTAAGCATGTCTGCCAGTTTCTCTGCACCTTCCTGCAGGGGTTTGGATACCATGGCTTTCATGAACATGTTTACATCAGCACCGATGGTTACTTTTATTTTGGCTTCCTCTTCGGTTACGGGGAGAATCTGTATCCAGAGGTTCAGGGGGATCGGGGTTTTGTCTCCTTCGAACTTGATGCATTTCATCGGTTCACGTTCCACAATGCGCAAGGTCAGGTTGATACCCTGAACCTTGATGGTCAATGAATCCTGGTCGAAGGTCATGTCCTCCAACTTCCCTTCGAACTTATCCTTGAACTGTTCCAGACGTTCACGGACAGATGCCAGATTATTCAAATCGGACAATTTATGATAGACACGTTCCTGACTGTATGGAACCTGCTTCACACTGCTTTCAAACTGTACTGCCATAACAAAATAAAAAATAGACACGGACTACACCGAGCCACGTCTCCCGAAAGAAACCGTGAATCTGTGCGATCCGTGTCCGGCTAATTATAGATTCAAAAAATTATCATTTCCCTGTCCAGTGAGCCGGGTCTTGTCTCCAAGCCTGCAGCACCGGAATATCTTCTTCCTTGATATAGTCTGTCTTCAAGGCAGTTTCCAGAACGGCATTGTAGTTGGTCAGTGTCACCAGTTCTACCTTTGCGCTCTTGAAGGCTTCTACAGAAACATCGAAACCGTATGTGAAAGAAGCAACCATACCGATAACTTCACAACCGTCGCGACGGATAGCCTCAACAGCCTTCAAGCTACTGCCACCGGTAGAAATAAGGTCTTCTACTACGACAACCTTCATTCCCGGACGAAGTTCACCTTCAATCAGATTTTCCAATCCGTGGTCCTTCGGACTTGAGCGGACATATACGAACGGCAGATTCAGTTCTTCGGCCACCAGAGCACCTTGAGCGATAGCTCCTGTAGCAACACCTGCAACAGCATCGGCATCGCTGAACTTCTCAAGGATAGTACGACAGATTTCCAACTTCACGAAATTGCGGAGTGCTGGATAAGACAGTGTCTTGCGGTTATCGCAATAAATCGGCGATTTCCAACCTGAAGCCCATGTAAACGGGTTAGCCGGTTGAATCTTAACAGCTTTCACTTTCAGCAATTTTTCTGCAAATAATCTTTCCAAAGCTTTCATAACTTAACTAATATCTGATAAACGTTTTTGCAAAATTATGGAAATACATCAAGATTAGAAAATTTACGTGTATTATTTTTTAAAAAACTCGCCAGAATGTATCATTTGGCCCACGCCAATGTAACGACACTGATACGTATACCGGGTATGAAAGACAAGGCATCGGCACAGGCAGTCAGCGTAGCCCCCGTGGTAAGCACATCGTCCACCAGCAGGATATGCCTGTCTGCCAGCGAAGCAGCCTGTACGGTAGCGGCAAAAAGTCCGTCGGTGTTCTGCCAGCGTTCATAGCCCGACTTATGGGTCTGGGTCCGGTTGTTGTGGGTACGGAGCATCCGTACAGAGCGGGATGCCCGTCTGCTCCGAGATACCCTCCGCCAACAGTCCGCTTTGGTTATACCCCCGCTGACGCAACCGGCAAGGATGCAGAGGGACCGGAATCAAACAGTCGATACCATCGAAGAAACCGGTTGCCGACAATTCTGCCGCCAGCCAGTTCCCCATCTGCCGGCATACTTTCCGCCTGCCGTAATATTTCATGCCATGCAGCATGGAAGCCACTTCTCCCCCTTTGGCATAATAGAAGAGCGACGAAGCGCGCTCAATCGGGAACCGCCCCCAGAACTGACGTTCCATACCATTGCCGGGCGTGTTTCCCAACCCCGTAAAAGGCAGGCCGGACAAACAGGACAGACAAACGACTGATTCATGGACCAACAGTTTCTTTCCACATCCCATGCAGGTACGCGGGAAAAAGAAGTCCTTAAAATCCTTCCACAGGCTCATCGGCATCCACCTGTTTCACGACCTTCATGATTTCATCCATGGTAAATCCGCGCCCGGCAGCGAAACGTATCAGTTTGGCATTCCGCTCATATCCGGAAGCAGCCTTGACGCTACGGGCCTTCTGCTTCAGCAGGCGGTCCAGCATCCGAAGATATTCCCCTTCATCGATTTCTTCCAGCCCCTCCTGAATCTGAGCAGCATCCAACTGCTTCATCCGAAGCGCCTGGACAATCTTCATCCGGCCCCACTGGTTGAACCGGTACTTATCCCTCACAAAGAAGCGGCAGAACCGGACCGCATCCAGGTAGCGTTCCTTCTCCAGGTGAGCGATAATCGCGGGTATCTGCTCCTCGTCCGCCCCCCATCTGCGCAATTTCTCCATTACTTCCGACGGGCATCGTTCGGCTGCCGAACAATAGACTTCCGCCTTGTTTATCCATTTCTTTATCGAATCCTCGTTCATGGTCGTACAGCTTTTATCATCCGGTCATTCCCCGACAGGTCCTTCCGGAGTTCTACATCTACATATCCTATAGAACGCAGCAACGCTACCGTTTCGCCTCCATAAGCCTGATTGATTTCATAATAAAGGGTACCGGAAGGAACCAGCCGCTGCCAGCCGATTTCCGCAATCCGCCGGTAAAACACCAGCGGGTCATCATCGGGGACGAACAAGGCCAGCCCCGGCTCCCAGTCTAACACATTCCGCTCCATGGAACTTCTTTCCTTTTCGGCGATGTAAGGAGGGTTACTGACCAGAATATCCACCGGAAATGCCGGGCAATCTGCCTGAAGCACATCCACCTGCTGCAAAGTTACTTCCACACCGTTGCGGACCACATTCTCTGCCGCCACCTGCAGGGCTGCTTCAGAAACATCCCAGGAAAACACACGGGGATTTTCCAGCCTGCGGGCCAAGGCAATAGGAATACAGCCACTCCCCGTACCTACATCGAGTACCGTCTTTCCGGCTACCCCCCGGTAATCGGCTACAATCCAGTCTATCAGTTCCTCCGTTTCAGGACGCGGTATCAGCACTGCCGGAGTCACCTTCAACGACAAGCCACAGAAAGAAGCCTCTCCTATTATATATTGAAGAGGCTCATAGCGTTTCAGCCGCGACAGAATATCCTCCAGCCTCGTCCGGCTATCTATGGAAAAATTCGTATCTTTGCCTGCATACAAATCGACAGCAGACAGATGGAAACAATCGGTCAGAATCCATTTGCCTAATGCAGCAGCCTCACCGGCGGGATAATACCCCGCCAAGGCCTGTTTGATATAATCATATATAGGATGCATAATTACGCAAAAGTACGAAAAAACCATCAAGATATGACAACAGATGAGAAATATATCCGCCGCTGCATCCAGTTGGCACGCAACGGTCTCTGCAACGCCGCTCCCAATCCCATGGTCGGTGCAGTCATCGTATACCAGGGACGCATCATCGGCGAAGGTTATCACGCCCGTTGCGGCGAAGGACATGCCGAAGTGAATGCCATCCGCTCGGTAAAGGATGAAAGCCTGCTGAAGGACTCGACCATCTATGTAAGCCTGGAGCCCTGCTCCCATTACGGGAAGACTCCTCCCTGTGCCGACCTGATTATCCGGAAAGGAATCCCCCGGGTAGTGGTAGGATGTACGGACCCTTTCCCGCTGGTAGCCGGCCGGGGCATCCGGAAACTGAAAGAAGCAGGCGTTGACGTCAAAGTAGGCGTACTGGAGGAAGAATGCAAGGCGCTGATTAAACGGTTTGTCACCCAGAACATCAGCAAACGGCCGTACATCACCTTGAAATGGGCCCAATCGGCCGACGGCTTTATCGATGTGGAGCGTACTTCCGGTCAGCCGGTAGTGCTTTCCACCCCTATCACCTCCATGTACGTACACAAGCAGCGTGCCGAGCACCAGGCCATTCTGGTGGGCAGACGGACCGCTCTGCTGGACAATCCGTCACTGACCGTACGGAACTGGTACGGAAAGAATCCGTTACGGCTGGTCATCGACAAAGACTTGTCTCTGCCTGCCGGTTTGAAATTGTTCGACAGAAGTGTACCTACCGTCGTATTTACCGCCCGGGAAGCCGCTTCGGAGCCCAACCTGACTTATGTGCAACTGGATTTCTCACAAGATATCCTTCCACAGATCATGAACGAGCTGATAGAGCGGAAAATACAGACTTTGCTGGTCGAAGGAGGAAGCTGTCTGCTCCAGTCCTTCCTGGACGAAGAACTCTGGGACGATATCTTCATCGAGCATTCCGCCCAGATTCTCCGGCAAGGAGTCGCCGCTCCGGCAGTAAAGAAGGGTTACCCCTGCGACTATGAGCTGCGGGACAGTATCTGTGTGAGTCATTATTACAGATGATGTTCCATTCATTCAGACAAACCCCTCCGATATTCGGACTCCAATGGGAAAACATACATTTCCCGCATGCAGGATGTATATGCTGCATGCGGGGAATATACGTTCCGGGTACAGAGAATAAAGAATTAATACGGATACACGCATCATTTCCTCCCCGACAAAACATAAAATGCGTGATTTGGTGGACAAAAAAGGGGCGTTTATCCATAATTTTATATAAAACTTGGTATAAAAGTGGAGATTCGACAAAAAACTTTCTACTTTTGCAACTTGTAACAAAAGAACTCATTTACAAATGAAAATAAAGTTTTTGCCACTGATCGTTGGTTTATGCAGTACCGTATGGATGTTGACTTCATGTCTCAATGACGACGTTGAGGATATTACATACAGTTCAAACACCAGTATTACAGGCTTTTCTATAGGAACATTGCACATCGAGAAGACAGGAATCGCCAAAGATGGCAGTGATAGTATCTTTACGGATACCATCGACTGCAGCAAATATCCTTTTACCATCGACCAGCTGAACCGGACCATCGAGAATAAAGACTCTTTACCGGTGGGTACGGATGTTACGAAAGTTCTGACAAACATTACAGCCGACACTTATTATATCTATTACGAGAAACCGGACGGTTCGAATGTAAAAGACACCTTGTGGACCAACACGGACTCTATTGACTTTACCAGACCTGTTATCTTCAAGGTATTGGCTTACAGCGGCGTAGTAGGTAAATCATACCAGGTAAAAGTGAATGTTCACAAGCAGGTTCCAGATTCTTTGCAATGGAATTTCGTAACCAACAAGTTTGACCAGGGCATAAAACTACAACGTCAGAAAGCAGTCTATGCCGCCAATCATATCTATGTATTCGGTCAGAACACAGCCGGAGAAACCGTCATCCAGTGGTCTTCTGTAAGCAATGGAAGTTCAAGTGCCTGGCAGACCCTTCCGGTTGAAGTTTCCGGAATTGACAGCTATTCAGCTACAAGCTGGCAGGGAGCTGTCTACTTTGTAGCCGGCAAACAGCTCTACCGCATTGACCCGTCTACAAACAACTGTACTCCGGTCACTACAGATGCGGCAATCAGCCAACTGATTGTAGGCGGAGATGTACTTTATGCCTTCAATGACCAGCAGCAAAGCGGTTATCTGTCCGACACCTATCAATGGACAACAGACACCGAAGCCGAGACATTGAAGCCTTTGGCAGGAAACCGCATTTCTGCAACGGCATTCCCGGTTGAGTACAACACAAGTATCAAACGGGTGGTAGCACTCAGCCACAACAACGGGACAGCAGAAGCCGATACGACAGCCATAGTAGCCAACCGGCTTTCTATCGAGAATACATGGAACATCTATACACCGAACACTCCGGTCGTTTGTCCGAATCTGAAGAACATCTCCATGATTTATTACGACAAGAAGCTCTATGCATTCGGTGGAGGCAATGCCAATGGCACCATCAAGCCGTTCGAAGCTTTGTACTGTTCCATCGACAACGGACTTTCATGGAGAAAAGAAACAAGGAATATCATCTTCCCCAAAAAGGTATCTGATAGCAACCCGAACCTGAAACCTTTCGCACAGTATTATACAGAAGGAGAAGGGACCTACTCTTGCGCAGTAGACCAGGACAACTTCATCTGGATAATCTGGGAAGACGGATCCATCTGCCGCGGCCGTATCAACCGCCTGGGATTCGCATCAAAATGGTAATCTTTTAAAAGAGAGTAAAGACTATGCAATATCTAGAACAGCTGGATAAAAAACGGATTCCGTCACACATTGCCATCATTATGGACGGCAACGGACGCTGGGCCAAACAACGGGGACAGATCCGCTCTTTCGGACATCAGGCTGGTGCGGAGACTGTACATACCATCGCCGAAGCCTCGGCACGGTTAGGCGTAAAGTTTCTGACTCTTTACACCTTCTCTACCGAAAACTGGAACCGCCCCGTCGATGAAGTAGCGGCCTTGATGAGTCTGCTCATGGACTCCATCGAAGAGGAGACATTCATGAAAAACAACATCAGTTTCCGGATTATCGGCGATACCGCCAAACTTCCATCCAATGTATTGGAAAGACTGGAACAGTGTATTGAGCGTACCTCTAACAATACAGGGATGTGCCTGACACTGGCACTGAGCTATTCATCCAAATGGGAACTGACCGAAGCGGTGAAGCAGATAGCACAGGAAGTCATGGCCCACAAGCTGGATCCGAACGCCATCGATGACAAAACCATCGACAGCCATCTGGCTACATCCTATATGCCCGACCCGGACCTGCTGATCCGTACCGGAGGAGAAATACGGCTAAGTAATTATCTGCTTTGGCAATGTGCTTATTCAGAACTTTACTTCTGCGATACTTTCTGGCCCGACTTCGGTGCAGAAGAACTGTATAAAGCAGTTTATGACTATCAACAACGAGAACGCCGATTTGGCAAAACCAGTGAACAAATATAACCCAGAAACATGCGATACCTTTTTCCAATTAGCTTGTTTACGCTTGCTTGCTCATTCTGCCTTCCTGCCGAAGTATTCGCACAGGAAGTGAATGATACGATTTACAAACCGACCATCCTCTATAACGGCACTCCCAAACAATACGAGATAGCCGACATCCAGGTGGAAGGTGTAAAGAATTACGAGGACTATGTATTGATCGGGATATCCGGTCTGGCTGTCGGACAAACCATTACTGTGCCGGGCGATGACATCACATCGGCCGTGAAACGGTATTGGAGACACGGATTGTTTTCATCCGTACAGATAACAGCCGAAAAGATTGTGGGCAATAAAATCTATCTGAAGATTTCATTGTCACAGCGCCCACGTATCACAGACATCGTATACCATGGTGTAAAGAAGAGTGAAAGAGAGGATCTGCAAGCAAAACTGGGACTGGTAAAAGGTAGCCAGATTACTCCGAACCTGATTGACCGTGCCAAGATTGTCATCAAGAAGCATTTCAGCGACAAAGGTTTCAAAAACACGGAAGTCAATATCGTAGAACGTGAAGACCCGGCCAATAAGGAACAGGTCTATGTGGATGTGTTCATCGACAAGAAGGAAAAAGTCAAAGTACACCAAATTACCATTGACGGCAACACGGTACTGACAGACAAGAAGCTGAAACGCGTCATGAAAAAGACCAACGAAAAAGGTAAGCTGATTAACCTGTTCCGTACCAAGAAGTTTATCCAGCAGAATTACGAAGACGACAAGCAGAAGATTATCGACAAATACAACGAACTGGGTTACCGTGACGCTCAGATTGTTACAGACAGCGTATCGACATACGATGACAGGACAGTCGATGTATACATGAAGATATATGAAGGAAACAAATACTACGTGCGTGACATCACATGGGTGGGAAATACCGTATATCCTTCTGACTTGCTGAACGAACAGCTCCGCATGAAGAAAGGAGATGTATACAACCAGAAGCTGTTGAACGACCGTATCTCGAACGATGAAGACGCAATCGGTAACAACTACTATAACCGTGGATATGTATTCTACCACCTCGACCCGGTAGAAGTCAACATCGACGGCGATTCCATCGACCTGGAAATGCGTATTACCGAAGGTCCTCAGGCCACCATCAGCCGTGTGCGTATCAACGGTAACGACCGTCTGTATGAAAACGTAGTCCGCCGTGAACTTCGTACACGTCCGGGCGACCTGTTCAGTAAAGACGCGCTGGAACGTTCTTACCGTGAAATTGCCCAGATGGGACACTTCAACCCAGAAAACATAGATCCACAAGTACAGCCTAACGTACAGGACGGTACGGTAGACATCAACTGGAACCTGGAATCCAAAGCCAACGACCAGGTAGAATTCTCTGCCGGTTGGGGACAGACAGGTATCATCGGTAAGCTGAGTCTGAAGTTCACCAACTTCTCGTTTGCCAACCTGTTCCGCAAGAACGACAACTTCCGCGGATTCCTGCCACAAGGTGACGGACAGACACTGACCATCAGCGGACAGACCAACGGTAGCTACTATCAGTCATACAGTATCTCCTTCCTGGACCCGTGGTTCGGCGGCAAACGTCCGAATTCACTTTCCGTATCGGCATTCTATTCTGTACAGACTGACGTAAGCAGCCAGTATTATAACTCTGCTTACATGAACAACTATTACAATTATCTGTACAGTGGCTACGGTAACTACTACGGAAACTATTACAACAATTACGAATCATATTACGACCCAGACAAGTCCATCAAGATGTTCGGTGTATCTCTGGGTTGGGGTAAGCGTCTGAGATGGCCGGATGACTACTTTACGCTGATGGCAGAACTGTCATACCAACGGTTCATCCTGAAAGACTGGAGTTACCTGTACATCAAGCTGAACAACGGACAATACATGAACACCGGTAACTGTAATAACCTGAGCCTGAACCTGACTCTGTCACGTAACTCTACCGATAACCCGATTTTCCCGCGTTACGGTTCTGAATTCACGGCTTCTTTGCAGATTACACCGCCGTATTCACTCTTCAGCAAGAAGGATTACTCTACTTACGGAAAAGACAATTACGACGAAGCTGCCAGCATGTACCGCTGGATTGAATACCACAAGTGGAAATTCAAAGCAAAGACCTATACCGCGCTGATGGATATCCAGAAATGTCCGGTTATCATGACCCGTACGGAATTTGGTCTGTTGGGACACTTCAACAAATACAAACGTTCTCCGTTCGAGACCTTCTACGTAGGTGGTGACGGTATGACCGGCTACAGCTATAACTACGCTTCGGAAACCATCGCACTCCGCGGTTATGAAAACGGTTCGTTGACACCGTACGGAAGCGAAGGTTATGCATACATCCGTCTGGGCGCAGAACTCCGCTATCCGCTGATGCTGGAGAACTCTACCAGTATCTACGCACTGGGATTCGTCGAAGCCGGTAACGCCTGGAACGACGTTTCCGATTTCAACCCGTTCAAGCTGAAACGTTCGGCCGGTGTGGGTGTACGTATCTTCCTGCCGATGATCGGTATGATGGGTATTGACTGGGCATACGGCTTCGACAAGATCAACGGGTCTGTGCAGTCTAGCGGCAGCCAGTTCCACTTCATCATCGGACAAGAATTCTAATGAACCAACTTTAACGATTTAAAAGCCAACATTATGAAGAAAGTTATCCTGACAATCATCATCGCCCTCACAGGCATGATTACAGCGCAAGCCCAGCGCTTTGCACTGATTGATATGGAATATATCCTGAAGCATATTCCGGCATACGAACAGGCTAACCGGCAAATGGAAAGTCTGTCGCAGCAATACCAGAAAGAAATAGAAGCCAAAGGACAGGAAGCCAAATCGCTGTACGAAGCCTACCAGCAATCGGCCAGTACCTTATCGGACAGCCAACGGACCGAAAAGGAAAACGCTATCGTAGCCAAAGAAAAGGAAGCAGCCGACCTGCGTGCCAGATATTTCGGTCCGGAAGGCGAAATGGCCAAGAAGCAGAAGGAACTGATTACTCCCATCCAGGATGCCATCTACAATGCCGTAAAGACCGTAGCTACCCAGCAAGGTTACGATGTGGTATTCGACCGCGCCTCGGACCAAAGCATGATATTTGCCTCCCCGCGCATCGATATCAGCAATGAAATCCTTTCTAAATTAGGATATTCAAATTAATTTTATACATTTGCAACCGAAAGAAACCTTATCAGTAAAATCAAATAAAACAAGGAATAAGATTATGTTGAAAAAAATTGCATTATTACTTTTACTCATCGCTCCGATGAGTGTATTCGCTCAGAAGTTCGCACACTTCAAGTCTATGGACATCATCCCGGTTATGCCGGAATACGCAAAAGCTCAGACTGATATCCAGGCTATGCAGAAACAATACGAAGACGAAATCAAACGCGCTTCAGACGAATTCAACAAGAAGTTCGCTGAATACCAGCAGGAACAGAAGAACCTTCCACAGAACATTCAGGAACGTCGTCAGAAAGAATTGCAGGAACTGTCTGAAAAAGGCATGCAGTTCCAGCAGGACGCACAGCAGCAGTTGCAGAAAGCTTACGCTGACATGATGGAACCGATTTATCAGAAAATGGAAGACGCTGTAAAAGCTGTAGGAAAAGCAGGCGCTTACACATACGTATTCGACCTGAACAGAACTGACATCCCTTACATCGATGAAACAGCTTCTAAAGACATTACCAACGATATCAAGACCAAATTGGGTATCAGCCTGACAGCTGTTCCGGCTACTCCGGCAGCTCCGGCAGCAACCCCAGCTCAGTAAGAAACTGAAAGTCCGGATTCCGGACTCAATCCCCATAAAAGCGAAGCAAAAGAATCCGGAAGGAACACATTATGCTTCGCTTTTTCTTTTTGAACCGAACGCTAAAGAAATTGATATGTCACCATTCTCTGCTCTTTCCGGCCCTATCGGAGTCTTCGATTCCGGCTACGGAGGCCTTACCATCCTGAGTAAGTTCCGCGAGCTTCTTCCGAAATACGACTATATCTATCTGGGAGATAACGCCCGTACCCCATACGGCACCCGTTCATTCGAAGTCGTCTACGAATTCACCCTACAGGCCGTGCGAAGGCTCTTCGACCTGGGTTGTCCGCTGGTCATACTAGCCTGCAATACGGCTTCGGCCAAAGCGCTCCGCAGCATCCAGCAGAACGATTTGCCGCACCTGGCGCCTGAACGCCGTGTACTGGGAGTTATCCGGCCGACAGCCGAATCCCTCGGAGAACTGACGAAAACACGTCATGTAGGCATTCTGGCAACAGCAGGTACCATCAAATCCGAATCGTATCCGCTGGAAATCCGTAAGCTCTATCCGGATATTCAGGTTACCGGTATGGCCTGCCCGCTTTGGGTACCCCTGGTGGAAAACAATGAATTCGATTCGCCGGGAGCCGACTATTTCGTCCAGAAATACGTGAATAACCTGCTGGAAAAAGACCCGGAAATAGATACCATCGTACTGGGATGTACACACTACCCCTTGCTCTACAAGAAAATCAGGCAATACACACCCGCACACATCCGCCTGGTAGCACAAGGAGAATATGTCAGCAACAGTTTGAAAGACTATCTGAAACGGCATCCGGATATGGACGAACGGTGTACCAAGAACCACCGCTGCGAGTTTCTGACCACGGAATCGGTGGAGAAATTCCAGGAATCGGCTTCCGTGTTCCTGCATGAACAGGTACAAGTGACCAGCATCACCTTGGAATAAGGTGCATGCCGGTTATTTTTTCAACAGACGCTTGCTAAGGTACTGCACCGGATACCAGACGGAAAGGAAACCTATCAGCAGTACTGTCAGGAATACGAGGATAACATCGCTTCCATGAACGCTGACCGGATAAGCATCCACCACAAAACTTCCGGAATCTCCCAGTGAAATCAGCCCATATTCCTGTTGCAGGAAACAGAGCAGCAACCCCAGCACAATACCGGCAACAGCGCCGAAGAAAGAAATCATACGTCCCTCAAAGAGGAAGATACGGACAATCTGCCGGTCACTGGCTCCCAGATTACGTAAAGTCACCACATCATCCCGCTTGTCAATAATCAGCATCGACAGGGAACCGATGACATTGAAACAGGCAATCATCAGGATAAATGTCAGGAACAGGTAAGAAATGAGCTTTTCTACCTTCATGATACGGAACGTATCGGCTTGCTGTTCATAACGGTCGAGTACCTGGAAATCCGGCCCCAGATATTCCCTCAGTTTCTCCTTGAAGTCATCCTCATCCACCGAAGGCTTCAATTTCAGATTCAAGGCACTGATTTCTGTGGTATACTGAAATAACTCCCTTGCAAAGTCCAGAGAAGTCAATACATAGCTACCGTCATATTTTTCCTGATTGACCGCAAACAACAGACCGGAGGAAAACAGATCTCCCTCTGTAAAGCTCGCTGCCGGATTGGCCATATTGACCTTAGCTCCCCGCTTGGGAGCATAAATCTCTAACGGGTCCAGGAAACGGACACCCGTACCTAAAGTAGCGGCCAACTGGATACCCGGTATCGCATAATGAGCCACCTCATCATGTAATAACAGTTCACCACGGCCGTATAGAATACTGTCAATGGGAGTCAACTTATCAAATGAATCTTCTACCCCACGAATGACAGCCATCGCCTGATGTCCGTTATATTGCACCATCGCATAGTCTTCCAGTGATTCCATAGCCACCTCCACTTCCGGCATCCGACAAACCTGGAGAATCCGCTCATCCTGACCGTCGAAGACCTTCCCGGCCGAAGCCGTCACCTTCAATTGCGGATCGAATGCCGTAAAGAACGTAGCCACCAGGTCCTGAAATCCATTGAAGACCGAAAGGGTGCAGACCAAAGCCAGCGTAGCCAAAGCGACACCACACACCGAAATAGCCGAAATCACATTGATGGCATTGTGTGACTTCTTCGAAAACAAATACCTGCGGGCAATATAAAAAGGAAAATTCACGGAGATTTATTTTTATCGACAGCAAAAGAAAAACACAGGCTCTATCATCCCATTCCGACAGGAACAGGGACACATAGCCTGTGTTCTCCTTCCATATTATTTCTTCAACAACTCATCTATCTTCTCTACATAATCCAGCGAATCATCTACAAAGAACTTCAGTTCCGGAATGATGCGCAACTGATGGCGTACACGGTTTCCCAATTCAAAACGGATAGCCTTCATGTTTCCATTGATGTTCTTGACAATCTCTTCGCTCCGCTCTGAGGGGAACACGCTGAGATACGCCCGCGCATAACTCATATCCGGACTGATGCGTACGGTACTGACTGATACCAGTACACCCGGCATCGCCTTGGTCTGCAACAGGAAAATCTCACTCAGTTCCTTCTGAATCAGACGAGCAATCTTATTCTGTCTGGTTGTTTCCATATAATCATTATTTTTTTCGGATGATAGTCAGTCCGTCACGCAGGGGAAGTATCACTTTTTCCACCCGCTCATCGGCCGCTACCAAATCATTGAACTTCTTGATTCCGATGGTCTGCTGGTCTGTATGATGGGGTTCCTCCAATACATGACCATCCCATAGGGTATTGTCTGCCAGGATATATCCACCCGAAGGCATCTTCTTCAGTACCATCTCGTAATAATCTACATAGAACCGTTTGTTTCCGTCCATGAATACCAGATCGAACTGTAAGTCCATCGGTGGCACCATTTCCATTACATCGCCGATGTAGAATCGGATTTTATCGGCATAAGGAGAATTCTCCAGCCAAGGACGGGTAAAGTCCTCCTGTTCATCATTGATTTCGAAGGTATGGAGCATCGCTCCTTCTTCCAGCCCTTCGGCCAGACAAAGCGCCGAATACCCACTGTAGGTACCGATTTCAAGCACCTGTTTCGGACGTATCATCCGCACAAACATTTTCAGCATACGTCCCTGCAGATGCCCCGAAGCCATACGGGGACGCAACAGTTTGACGTGCGTCGCCCGATACAAAGCTTTCAGGTAATCTCCTTCTTCGTCTATATGCTGTAATATATACTCGTCCAGAGCGTCCGTCTCTTTCATACCTTATTTATTAGAGATAACGGTTACGGTTAGGCAATACGTAATCATCGGCATTCTTCAAGACGTCATCCACCTGGTTGATTTCAAGGAATGAGGTACGGGTTCCCATCTTTCCACCACTCAGATAAGCCACCATATCATTATGTGACAATACACCGTCGTCCAACAGCTTGCGCAAGGCTGTGAAATAATATTCCTGACCGTTGGCCTTCTCCGGCATGTAGATAGCCTCTACACCGTATGACAAAGCCAGGTGACGCATCGTCTTTTCATTGTAACAAACAGCCAATACCGGGTATTTACCACGGAAAGCTGCCAGGTTACGTGCAGTCAGACCGCTGAAACTGTCTGTAATGATGGCACGGATAGGCATCAAAGTAGTAGCACGGACAGCCTGCTTAGCCAGGAAGCTGGTTACATCGGTATTTTCCGGAGTCAATGGAATAGGAATATCGTTTTCTTCCATCTTGTCCTTTTCAGCCTGAGCTGCGATCTTGGCCATTGTTCTGACAGCCTCTACCGGATATTTACCGTAAGCTGTTTCACCGCTCAGCATCAAGGCATCGGTACGGTAATAGATGGCGTTTGCAATGTCGGTTACTTCGGCACGGGTAGGACGCGGATTGTTGATCATGGTATGCAGCATCTGAGTTGCAACGATAACCGGTTTTCTGGCCAGAATACACTTCTTGATCAGTTTACGCTGGATACCCGGAATACGTTCCTGCGGAACTTCGATACCCAGGTCACCACGGGCAACCATCACACCGTCTGCCACTTCCAGAATCTCGTCGATATTGTCTACACCTTCCTGGTTCTCAATCTTGGCGATAATCTTGATGCCGCTGTTATGTGCATTCAGGATTTCACGGATATCAAGTACATCCTGTTTGTTACGTACGAAAGAATGCGCAATGAAATCGATGTCTTTTTCAATGGCATACAGGATGTTATTACGGTCTTTCTCTGTCAATGACGGCAGATTGATACGTACACCCGGTACATTTACACTTTTACGGCTTCCCAAAGTAGCATCGTTGGTCACTTCGCAGAACAATGTATTTTCATCCTTATCAACGACCTTCAAAGCCAACTCGCCGTCATCAATCAACACGGATACTCCGATATTCAAATCATGTACGAAGTTCGGATATGTCACCGCGATACATTCACGGGTTGTCTCCTGATCCGGATTACCTACAATCTTTACCTTCTCACCAGTCTTAAAATCAATGGGACCTTCCGCACTTGCTGTAGTACGTACTTCAGGACCTTTTGTGTCCATCAGGATAGCGATGCGATTGGATACCTCACGGACATTCGCAATCAGTTTCTCGAACCCTTCACGGTTGGCATGCGCCGTATTCATACGGACAACATTCATACCAGCCTGAAACAGGTCTCTAATAAAATCTACTTCACAACGCAAGTCCGAAATGGACGCAACGATTTTTGTTTGTTTGAGCATCATATGGTTCTAATCTAAAACTAATTATTGTCAACATGTATAAGAGCCTCCACGCCCAGCCGGTATGAGTCAAGACCGAAACCACAGATGACTCCCAGACAGGCACATGAGATCATGGATTTGTGGCGGAACTCCTCCCGCTTGTGTACATTGGAGATATGTACTTCGATTACCGGCGTAGTAACGGCACGAATCGCATCCTGCAAAGCGATTGAAGTATGCGTATAAGCACCGGCATTCAAAATGATTCCATCGTAAGAGAATCCGACCTCGTGGATTTTATTAATCATTTCTCCCTCCACATTCGATTGATAATAAGCGAACTCGATATCCGGATAAGCCGATTTCAGCGTCTCCAGATAATCTTCAAACGAAGTGGCTCCATAAATGGAAGGCTCCCGCTTTCCCAATAAGTTGATATTGGGACCGTTTATAATTTGTATTCTCATTTTGTATAAAACCTGAACTTTAATATCTTTGTTCAAAGAATTTGGGACAAAGATACGAAAAAGAAATGAAATACCCCGACAATAAAAACGGAAAGATAATAATAAAGTATAAGCAATACTTAAAACTTGAAAAATCACTTTCAGAGAATACCGTACAGGCCTATCTGACAGACCTGGACAAGCTTCAGGCTTACCTGACTCTGGAAGGATTGGACTTTACAGAAGTGACTCTGGAGACTTTGGAACATTTCTCAGCCGGCCTTCGTGACATAGGTATCCACCCAAGGTCACAGGCACGCATCCTCTCGGGTATCCGGTCATTCTATCATTTCCTGCTGCTGGAGGATTATATCCAGCAAGACCCTACCGAACTGCTGGAGTCCCCACAAATAGGGAAACACCTGCCGGATGTGCTGACCGTAGAAGAAATTGACGCCCTGATAGGGAGTATTGACCGAAGTACACGCGAAGGCCAACGCAATTGCGCAATCCTGGAAACACTGTACAGCTGCGGCCTACGAGTTTCGGAATTGTGCAACCTGAAGTTCTCAGACCTCTACCTGAAGGAGGGGTTCATCAAAGTAGAAGGAAAGGGGAACAAGCAACGGCTGGTCCCGATTTCTCCACGGGCCATCAAAGAACTGGAAAATTATTTCCCGGTCCGTGGAGAAGGTCTGGTCAAACCCGGATATGAAGACTTTGTATTCATCAGCCGTTTCGGGAAAAACATCTCCCGCATCATGGTTTTCCATATCATCAAGGAACTGGCCGACCTGATTGGACTCAAGAAACAGATCAGCCCCCATACATTCCGCCATTCCTTTGCCACCCACCTGCTGGAAGGCGGTGCCAACCTGCGTGCAATCCAGTGTATGCTGGGGCACGAAAGTATAGGAACTACCGAAATTTACACACACATCGACCGCAACCGTTTGCGTCAAGAAATCATCGAACATCACCCCCGGAACATGAAAAATTGAATAAAAAGGGGTATTGGAGCCGTAAAATAAGAAAAAATTAAGTTATCATCAAAAAAAAGCAGAAGTAAAGATTAACAAAATCAGACTTTTTCTTATCTTTGCCCCCAAAAATTAGGCTTAACCTAAATGCGGAAAATTTTTTATAAAACAATTTTTAATATTTAAAACATCATGATTAAAAAGTTGTATTTGCCTTTAGTGGCATTGTTGGTTCTCGCTCTTTCTTCTTGCGGTAAGATGGGCGAATTGTCTGCCGACTACTTCACAACGAACCCTGAGGTTCTGGAAGCAGTAGGAGGTAAAGTTCCTGTAACCATTACAGGTAAGTTCCCTGAAAAGTACTTCAAGAAAAATGCAATTGTTGAAGTTACTCCGGTTCTGAGATGGAATGGTGGCGAAGCAAAAGGCCAGTCTGCTACATTCCAGGGTGAAAAAGTAGAAGGTAACGACCAGACTATCTCATACAAGGCTGGTGGTACTTATACAATGAAAGCTTCTTTCGACTATGTTCCGGAAATGGCTAAATCTGAACTGTATCTGGATTTCAAAATCAAGAGAGGCAAAAAAGAATACACTATTCCTTCTGTAAAGATCGCTGATGGTGTAATCGCTACTTCTGAACTGCCGACTGTAGGTTCTGCCAACGCTGCTTATGCTGCAGACGCATTCCAACGTATCATCAAACAGGCTCAGCAGGCTAACATCATGTTCTTGATCCAGCAGGCTAACTTGCGTGCCAGCGAATTGAAGTCTGACAGCTTGAAAGCATTCAACAAGAAAGTTGTTGAAGTTGCAGGTGACACTAAGAACTACAAACTGAACAACATCGAAATCTCTGCATACGCTTCACCGGATGGTGGTGTTGAATTGAACACTGGTCTGGCTGAAAAACGTCAGGACAACACTGAAACTTACCTGAACAAAGAATTGAAGAAAGGTAAGATCGAAACTCAGGTTGACACTAAGTACACTGCTCAGGACTGGGAAGGTTTCCAGGAATTGGTTTCTAAATCAAACATCCAGGATAAAGACCTGATTCTGCGTGTTCTTTCTATGTATCAGGATCCGGAACAGCGTGAAACTGAAATCAAGAACATCTCTTCAGTTTACAAGACTTTGGCTGACGAAATCCTGCCTCAGTTGCGTCGTGCTCGCTTGACTGCCAACTATGACATCATCGGTCGTAGCGATGAAGAAATCAACGAAGCATTCGATACTGACGCTAAGGTATTGAGCGTAGAAGAATTGCTGTACGCTGCTACACTGACTAACGACAACGCTCGTAAAGAAGCTATCTATAAGAAGACTGTAGAATTGTATCCGAGCGACTGCCGTGCATACAACAACTTGGGTATGATGGCATACGCTGCTGGTGACAAGGCTGCTGCTGAAAACTATTTCAAACAGGCTTTGAGCAAGAATGCAAACTCTGCAGAAGCTAACACCAACATGGGTCTTTGTGAACTGGTTAAAGGTAACGTAGCTAACGCTGAAACTTACTTGAGCAAATCTACAGGTGCCAACACAGCTAACGAAGCTCTGGGTAACCTGTACATCAAACAAGGTCAGTACGACCGTGCTGTAAACGCATTCGGTGATACTAAGACTAACTCTGCTGCTTTGGCTCAGATCTTGGCTAAGGACTACAACAAAGCTAAGAATACACTGAACGCAGTGAAGAATCCGGACGCTTACACAGATTACCTGATGGCTATCGTAGGTGCTAGAACAAACAATGCAGACTTGGTTAAGTCAAGCATGGCTAAAGTTGCTCAGAAAGATGCTTCTTTGGCTGCTAAAGCACAGGACGACCGCGAATTTGCTAAATACGCAAACGAAATCAAATAATACTGATTTTCTCATACTACAAAAGAGCCGGGATGATTTTCATCCCGGTTTTTTTTATGCCTTAACCAACCTCGCTTATTTATAAATATCCGATAAAACCGATGTCAATCGGATTTATTTATGTATTTTCGCAACATCAATATTCATATTATGCGCAAAATCATCTACTTGTTCCTATTTACCGTCATCCTGCTGAACCTGTTGCCTGCATGTTCAGAAAAGGACCGTTTCTTACTGAAAGGAGAATTAACAGATTCTGTTTCATTTCATGACCCCATTTTGGTTATATACGATGATCCGGAAGCAAAACTTGATACCATATTCCCGGAAAAGGGCAAATTCACCTATCAATTGTCCCCAGATACACTGACACTCATCCGTCTGGTCAATAAGGAAGGACAAGCCATTCCCATCTTTGCGAACAAAGGATGGGAAGTGCAATTCAAAGGAACATTCGAGAAGCCCGATTTGAAGGGTGATGGCGCCAATCAGGAATTTCAGGAATTCTTAAAATCCACCGCGGCTCTCCAAGGCAATGAGAAGGCAGAGGCCAAGGAGGCTGAGAAATTTATCCAGAGCCACCCGCAATCGGTTGTATCCGCCTACCTGCTAGACCGCTATTTCATCCAGCAGGCACATCCGGATATCGAACACACCACGAAACTTATCAAACCGCTGAGCGGAAACGTAAAAGACAGCCGCATACTCAGTGTCGCCATGAAGTCACTTCCCGCAAAGGACTTGTCAACGATTACCCACCTGAGCTACTACTCTTGCAAGGACCGGAAAGGGAAATACATTTCCTGGAACAGCAATGACAAGCATGACTATACCTTGGTCAATTTCTGGGCCAGCTGGAGTCCGAACAGCCTGACAAAACGCAAAGAACTGGAAATACTGGTTGATTCCTTGCCCAAGAATACCTTAAAAGTCTTGAATATATCACTGGACCTCCAGAAAGAACAATGGCTCAATGCCTGCAAACCAGACACGACCTCCTGGATAGAAACCTGCGATTTCAAAGGATGGGAAAACCAACTGGTCAAGCAACACCATATAGACCGGCTTCCCGCCAACATCTTGGTTGACAAAAACCGGAAAATCATCGGAACCGATTTAACCGGCGAAATGATCAAGCAAAAGATCAAAGAGAAACAGGACGAAAAAAAGAAGGAAAAAGAAAAGAAAGCATAAAATGACGATTCAATAGGGAGAAAAACTTCTCCCTATTGTCGTTTATACCTTTATAGTAAAATGTATAAACGACATGTTAGTAAAACTTTATACAGCGGCGGTACAAGGTATCGACGCTACACTCATCACCATTGAAGTGAACAGTTCACGCGGAATCAAATTTTTCCTGGTGGGCCTCCCGGATTCAGCCGTCAAAGAAAGTCACGAACGCATCATCTCTGCCCTCCGCGTAAACGGTTACCGCTTTCCTTCCTGCCAGATTATCGTCAATATGGCCCCTGCAGATATCCGCAAAGAAGGAGCCTCCTACGATCTTCCCCTGGCCATCGGTATTCTGGCCCTCACTGAAACCGTAAAAGCCGATTTGCTGGACCAGTACCTGATCATTGGAGAACTGAGTCTGGACGGCAGTCTGCAACCCATCCGTGGCGCTCTTCCCATTGCAATCACCGCCCGTGCACAAGGATTCAAGGGCCTCATCCTCCCTCAGCAGAATGCCCGTGAAGCAGCCGTTGTCAATAACCTCGATGTATATGGAGCCCAAAACATCACCGAAGTCATCGGTTTCTTTAACGGTGAAAAAACTTTGACTCCTACGGTTGTAAACACCCGTGAAGAGTTCTTTTCCCGTCAGGAAGAAGTTCCGTTCGATTTTGCTGATGTAAAAGGGCAGGAAAGTGTAAAACGAGCCTTGGAAGTAGCAGCAGCTGGCGGACACAACCTGATTATGGTCGGCCCTCCGGGTAGTGGGAAATCCATGATGGCCAAACGTCTCCCCGGTATTCTTCCGCCCTTATCTTTGAAAGAAAGTCTGGAAACCACCAAAATTCATTCTGTGGCAGGAAAACTGACTAAAGGTAGTTCACTCATTACTACCCGACCATTCCGAGGCCCACATCACACCATTTCTCAAGTGGCAATGGTAGGTGGAGGAGCAACTCCGCAACCAGGTGAAATCAGTCTGGCTCACAACGGAGTCCTATTCCTCGACGAACTTCCGGAATTTAATCGAAGCGTACTGGAAGTCCTGCGCCAACCTCTGGAAGACCGACACATCACCATCTCCAGAGCCCGATATACACTGGAATATCCGGCAAGCTTTATGCTGATAGCTTCCATGAATCCCTGCCCCTGCGGTTACTACAATCATCCGACACGCCCTTGCGTCTGTAACACCGGACAAGTACAACGCTATCTCAACAAGATTTCTGGTCCACTATTGGATAGAATAGATATTCAAATTGAAATTGTACCGGTTACTTTCGAAAAAATGTCCGGACAGGAACGGGGAGAATCCAGTGCCTCCATCCGTGAGCGGGTCATCCATGCCCGCCAGATACAGACTGAACGCTTTGCCCACATTCCGGACGTACACTGCAATGCACAGATGACTTCCAAACTGCTGCATCAATATGCCCAACCCGATACACATGGACTTGAACTGCTACGGAACGCCATGAATCGTCTCAACTTATCCGCCCGTGCATACGACCGTATCCTGAAAGTAGCCCGAACCATTGCCGATCTGGATGGAAGCCCCCAGATACAAACCGGCCATCTGGCAGAAGCCATCAGCTACCGCAACCTGGACCGGGAGAACTGGGCGGGATAAACCTCAACAAAAACACCATCAGGAAACACAAGTAAAATGGAAATCAGAAGGGTATGTTTCATCTTTTTGTTACATTTACGAAACATAAAACCGATACTTTTATAAGATTAAAAAGCGTAACTTATGAAGAAACTTATCATCAGTATTTTTACTCTCTGCATGGGAATGCTTGGCATGCAGGCACAGACCTTACAATTCAATTCCAATAAGAAATTCAAGATTGTCCAGTTTACCGATGTACATTGGGTACCCGGAAATCCGGCCTCGGAAGAAGCTGCCGAACGTATGAACGAAATACTGGATACAGAAAAGCCCGATCTAGTCATTTATACCGGCGACCTGATTTTCGCCAAACCTGCGGCCGAAGGGTTGGACAAAGCACTGGAACCTACCATCTCCCGCCACATTCCGTTTGCCGTCACCTGGGGAAACCACGATGACGAACAGGATATGACCCGTACGGAGTTATCGGAATATGTAGAAAAGAAAGACGGATGCCTGAACACCCGGACCGAAGGCATTTCCGGAGTCAGCAATTTCATTCTGCCTGTCCAAGCCTCTACGGGAAATACCGAAGCAGCCGTACTTTATATCTTCGACAGTAACACCTATTCATCGCTGAAACAGATTAAAGGATACGACTGGATAAAGGCAGACCAGGTAGAATGGTACCGCAAGGAAAGCGCCGCATTCACTGCCCGTAACGGTGGAAACCCCCTACCGGCCATGGCTTTCTTCCATATCCCGTTCCCGGAATACAACCAGGCTGCCCAGAACGAAAATGCCTTGCTGATAGGAACCCGCAAGGAAAAAGCCTGTGCACCGGCCATCAATACCGGTCTGTATGCCGCCATGCTGAATGCCGGTGATGTCATGGCCACCTTCGTCGGTCATGACCATGTGAACGATTATGTGGTCGACTGGAACAATATTCTGCTAGGCTACGGACGCTTTACAGGAGGCAAAACCGTCTACCACGACATTCCGGGAGGCAACGGCGCACGTGTCATCGAGCTCCAAGAAGGAGAAAGAAGCTTCAAGACCTGGATACGTCTGAAAGGAGGCAAGGTAATCAACCTTGTCACTTATCCGACAGACTTCGCCCGCGGAGAATAAGAACCGATTATTTCTATAAACGAAGAGCCGTATCATGCCTCATGCGCCATGGGGTATGATACGGCTTTTACATCAGAATAGTTTTTTCTAGCCTTGGGAAATAGATACTGATCTGTTGATTATAAAACAACAACTCAATAACCATCCGCTAAGGAAGCCTTCCAATATAAGAAATATTCAACGCTCCAACAAATCGAAAATCTGGCTGATATCTCCGTCACAGGGCGCAGGTTCAATACCCAGTAAATAAGCCAGAAGCGGGTAAATACAGGTATTGTCGAAAAATGTCTGACGCACATACCCGTGTTTGAAGTCAGGACCTTCGGCACGGAAAGGCACATAAAGATCAGAGTTTGTCGGATCGAAGCCATGATTTCCCAAGTTCACATCTGTACTTTCAGTCACCAGCCAACCATTGTCTGGCAAAGCCACGATAGGCGCCACATTAGGATTGGAACCATAGTGCAAATACGCAGGTACTTCCTCCCGACGCCACGCACGCAAATGAGGGACCTGTTTCAAAGCCTTTAGGATATCATCCTCATAACCTTCCCGGGGGAAAATCAGTGTAGGCAGATCAACCAGTATCCGCTCGCACCAGTCAGGCTTCAGGTAATCCGAAAGACGGATAATCCGTTCAGGTGAAGTAGAAGCCATACCATGATCTGAAGTTACGATAAAGTTAATGTCCTCGCCTTCTGGCAGAGCACGTAATCGGATATACAAATCGTTCAGTAGCGAATCCAGTTCCTCCACAGCACGGCGGGTAGATTTCGAAGCCGGTCCATAAAGATGTCCGCTATAATCAGGCTCATCAAAATAAACCATGACAAGCTGTGGGCGCAAGCTATCAGGGAGAGTCAACAACCGCTCAACCTCATTCAAACGTTGCGGATAAGTCAATAAAGGCTTTTGTGCATAATCCTTATAGTAGTCGGGATACTGTCCCTGGATTGCCACATCGGACCCGGGCCAATAAACGACTCCTACTTTAACTCCCTGACGATGGGCCGTCAACCAAATAGGTTCACCTCCATAAAACGATCCGTCCTTACCAGTATCTTTATCGCTGATACTGTACGTCCGCCCCGAAGAAACATCGTAAAAACGGTTGGCTATAATCCCATGATGATCGGGTACAAGCCCTGTAGCCAAAGTATAATGGTTAGGAAATGTTTTCGAAGGGAATGAGGGACGCATTACCGCACTAACCCCCCGATTACCCAATGAATCCAGGAATGGAGTATCATACATGAGCGGATAATCCCATCGGCAACCGTCAAGAGACACAATAACTGTAACATGCTGTTTCGCAAACGAACAGACAGAAACAAAAAGGAACAATAACATTAAAATCTTTCTCATACCATTCAAATTATCATAAAAGAAAGAGCGGGTATGCCACAGATTTAGAACCAGCTTCACAGAAAAGCAATGGTCTTATCGGCATTCCCGCTCTCTCGGGTTGAAATTTAATATACGCTATCCGAATCAGTTAAAGTAATATTTTACACCGATCTGCATACGCCAGCACTGGTCATAATTGCGGTTGAAAGTCCAACTGGTAAGCGGTGTTCCATCACTGTTCTTGAACATAGAGAAATAAGGAGTTCCATTCTCTATCTTATCTACTTTCAAGATAGCACCATTATTACAATTGCTCATGTTCTTCTCTACACCCCACTTGGAATTGAAGAGATTACCTACGTTCATGATATCTACACTCAATTGCAACTTATTAGTCGTTTTACCCAATTTCACATCAAAATCATGAGCCCAACGGAAATCGAAACGATTTACCCATGGAGCATAGGCACTGTACGCTTCGGCATATTCACCCTTATGATTTTTCAAATAACTGTCTTGATTTACAAAATCCCAGAAAAGTTGTCTGTCGCTTTCATTAGTGAAATGTATTTCACTGTCATCCTTAGGGATGTACATCAAATCTGTATTGTTTCCATCACCATTGATATCATTTGAATAAACAAAACTGTAACCTGCACCTCTATAACCGGTATAGAATAAGCTGAAGTGGTCTTTATGATAAGTGTAGCTTACGGAAGCAATCACACGGTCAGGAATCACATATTGAGAGTTATGCAGTTCTACATTGTTAGGACCGTTCACTGTATACAGACCCGACCAGGCTGAAGAAGCATTACTACCCGGCATACCCGACATTTCCTTCATAACCGTATGCGTATAGGCAGCCATCAGGTGAAGGTCCTTCACCGGTTCAGCGGTTGCTGTCAGGTTCATGGTCCAGCCGTAACCCTTATGAGTATTGGTCAGCACACAGGCGTTGCTGAAATCATTGTAATAACGATAGTCGCTCGGATAGAGATAACGGTTGTCGGCACCCTGCAAGCGTTCCCAGCTGGAATCAATAGGCTTCACATTGTAGTTATCCAACATCACAGCATTGATATTCTTGGTGTAAGTAAACTCACCGGTCAGTGTCATCGGGAAGACAACAGGAAACTGATAGTCGACAGCCAATGAAGACTTCCATACCTGAGGCATCTTGAAGTTCTTGTCCACACCAGCAATCTCGCTAGGTACCGTACCTTCGTCAGGGCTGATAGACTCAGGCGCTCCAAGCAATTCACGGATTTTATTGACATCAGTAACCAAACCACCAACAAAGTTCTGCAGACGAGAATCGGATGATGTCACCACACCGGGAGCTCCTTCATATCGGGTATCGGCATGTACCAGATTCTGCACCATACCCGAATTGGTCGGCATGTTGGTGAAGAATACCAGCGGCAGACGTCCGGCAAAGAGTCCCGTACCGCCACGCACCTTCAGGCTCTTGTCACCGAACACGTCCCAGGTGAAACCGATACGCGGAGAAATCTGCACGTTTCCGTCAGGCCATGCACCGGTGTCGATATGGCGACCACCGAAGTCCAGGTCATAGATGGCGTTGTTACGCATCAGGTCATCGCTATTAAACGAGATCATATCGAAACGAATACCACCTGTCAGTTTCAGATTCTCTGAAATATTCCACTCATCCTGTGCATACAGGCCGTACTGATTGAATACGACCTCAGCATTAGGATTAGCCTCACCGTTATAACCATAAGCTAAACCTACCGTTTCAGGAGCGGCGCCATTCAAGAAATCATCCAACGAACGATAACGGTAATAACCTGTTCCTCCACGCATGTAAGAGTTATTGGCCAATTGGTGTTCAAAACTGAAACCTGCCGTAATCTTATGCGCACCTGCATAATAAGTAAAGTTATCGGTTATGGTCGTAATCTTGTTCTGTACACGGTTATTATAAGAGAATAGTTCATAACCCAAACTCATATAAGGAGTAAGGCTCTGTGTAACCGTGCCGTCTGCTGCGGTTTCATAGCCTCCCATGATGTCGATGAAAGGGAAAGGTGATGAGTTAGAACCACGTACGTCATCGATGTTTGTGTAAGTGAACAACAACTGATTGGAAATCTTATTACCGAAACGGCTGTTAAGGTCGGCCGAAACGGTACTCACTTTATTGTCCATAGAATACATCGAATTAGCAAAGGACATGGAATATTGAGACAAGCGATCCATGTTACGAAGACGATAACCGGTATCGCTGGAATTTCCATTAACAGCATTCCAAGCCGTATTCTTTGTATAATTGTAACGGACAGCCAGTCGATGATTATCTGTAATGTTCCAGTCAATACGTCCCAACAGCTTCAGGTTACTCTCATCTGCCGGGAAATCTGTGAATGAACCCGTATCGTAGCCATAACGCTGCATCATGAAATCGCGTACTTTCTGCAGATCGGCCACCGTAGTGCGTGAAATATAATTATCAGGATCGGCTACACCATCTTCCGAAGCACGCCACCGGTTGATTACTGAAGGAACCTTGGCATATTCGGCATTGGCAAAGAAGAAAAGCTTATTCTTCACAATCGGCCCACCCAAAGTAAAACCATAAGTAGTGTTTCGGTTAATGCCACGTTCACCCAAATCAGTATCATCAATACGGTTACCGTGCATATTCTCATTATTATGATAAATATAGGCAGTACCCTTGAAAGTATTGGTACCCGACTTGGTTACAGCATTGATACCACCACCAATAAAGTTAGTCTGACGTACATCGAAAGGAGTCACCACTACCTGTACTTCATCCAAAGCATCCATGGAAATAGGCATACCGCCACCGGGAAGTGTGGATGACAATCCAAAATTGTTATTCAGATTAGCACCATCAAGCGTAAAATTGGTAGAACGTCCGTCACCACCAGCAAACCCCATACCGTTGGCATAAGGTGAAAGACGTGCGATATCCGAAATATTACGACTTACGGTAGGCAGATTCATTATCTGTGAATTTGAGATGTTGGTCGTTGCACCGGTCTTCTCGGCGGCAAACTTGGAGCGGGTACCCGTCACCACTACCTCGCCCAGTTCGGTTACATCTTCAGAAAGACTCACATTGATATTATAAGTCTCACCCAGTTGAAGTGTGATATCCTCAATGGTTCTGTCAGCATAACCGATGTACGTGATTTCCACTTCATATGGTCCACCTACACGCATACCTTGAATAGCCCAACGTCCGTCTGCATTGGTAATCGCACTATAAGTTGTACCCGAAGGTTGGTGAACAACTCGGACTAAAGCACTGATAACGTCTTCGCCTAGTTCATCGGAAACATGTCCAGACATTGCTGAAGTAGTAACCTGAGCGTTCATTGCTGCCGCCGTTAAAGACATCAACGCAGCAAAAAATAATCGCATTTGTTTTGCCATAATTTTTGTATTAAAATTATAAAGATTTGAGATCCGTGTGCAAAATTAGAGAAAAATAAGGAAAAAGTTGTTACAACTTAATTAAGAATCAATCATCAAAGTTATTTTTGACCTTGAGCTGTCGAAGTTAAAAAAGTATGATTGAATTCTATAAAAAACAGATTCTCAACAGAAAGCGGATAATCCAGCAAACTAATAACCTCTAACCGGCATATCAATATCCTCAAAAATATGTGAAGCAGAACTAACATATTCTTTATTTATCATTCAGCCCCATTACATTATTAAATCCTATCACCCCTTTTGTATTATCAATCTGATACAGAAATAGAGATTTCATTATCTTTTTAAATTAAATTTCATGAGAATACGAACATACATTTTTTTAATAACCTCGCATCCAGAACGGATTTACCTATATTTTATACATATTTATACAGGAATAACACCGATTTATAGTTTTTTATCCACCTTCCGGACGAATAAAAAAACCAAAAACATGCAGGGAAAAAATAATTTTGTCTAGTCAAAAAGCAGAAAACGCCTAGGAAGATGAATGAGAATGAACGTTTATGCTGAAAAAAGCATCAAAAGGAAGGGTATAGAACGCTAACTGATACGAATCGGACGATATTCCTGAATGTTCCCAAAGAAAGCATCTACGTCTTATTGGAATCATCAAGACAACAAATCATCCAGAGAACGATACAGAACGCTTGTAAACGACGGAACTGATAACATTCAGCCAGCTATAGAATCTGTAAGAAACACATTTTCACGGCAAAGTCCGGAAGAAGCACGAACTACACGATTCTCAACCTATCCGAATGAGCAAAATGACAGAATGAAAGCGCCGGTTAAGAAAGCAATATCCGGCGGGCACCTACGTAACGTTTGGCATAATAAGGTTCGTCCGAAGAAGAGATGCGGATGCCTGTGCGGCTGGCATGGATGAAAGAGAAAGTACCGGTAGACGGATTCACATCGGTTACAATCCCAACATGCCCGATTGAAGTGGATGAAGAACGTGAGCCTCCGAAAAAGACCAGATCGCCTTTCTGCAAATCGGTACAACTGCTCACCTCTACTCCCTCTGTAAACTGGGAACGGGAAGAACGGGTCAACTGGATGTTTTCTTTCTTAAACACGTAAGTAGTAAAACCGGAACAGTCGAAACCGACTTTCGGATTCATACGTCCGCTACGATAGGGAACACCGATGTATTTCATCGCTACCTTTACAATATCATGTCCGGTCACTGAAGTGGAATCTGCAGAAGTGGAAGTCTGAGCAGAAAGCGGTAAGCTAAAAATACCGGCCAAACAGAAGAGCAAAGTAGCGATAACGTATCTCATGCGGTTATTTACAATCGTTTATAGGGTTATACATCTCATTGAACTGTGTCACAAATTTATAAATTAATTATTCGCACAACAACCAGTTTTACAACTTTTGGCAGGTTCAATTTTCCGCACAACTACATTAAATTCCTGGCTAAACAGCTATAAATTAAAAACATAAGCATATCCGAAACAAATACCCGTCTCATATTGTATTCATTTTTTTTAAGATATATCTTCCTCTTCAATCTTAAAAAGAAATGTTCAGTTTTATTTCCAAACATTTTTGTAAAGCAATCCGCTCCCCCCTATAGCCACTTCGTCAGCAGGAAAACAACCCGCTGAAAATAAACGCGTTTAATGGATGAATCCATATACTGAATAAGGAGTTTATTCACAGAAATACAAACAGCCATTCGATGCAACCCGGTTCTGTAATATTTTATTAACAGAATTCACATCGTTTCTTTACCCCACAGTTATCTCCCCGTAATGCAGCCGGTCTACTTTTGTGAAAAATTCATAATCAATCTATAATTAGCATGACAACAAAAGGTAAACAGATTTTATTACTACTCTGCGCATTATTTTGTTCTATCCAACTATCCGCACAAGATAACAGAGCCGTAATATCAGGAATTGTAACAGATGAAACGGGAATGGAGGTTATCGGTGCCGCCATCCAGGTAAAGAACGAATCAACCGGTTTCCAGACCGGATCTATCACCAATGAAAAAGGTGAATATACCATCAAGCAGCTCCCTTTGGGCTCTCCCTATACGGTCAGTATCTCGTATGTAGGTTATGGCGACCAGAAGAAAACCGGTTATACCCTCAACCAAGGCGACCTGCTCCGTGTCGACTTTCAATTGAAAGAAGAGAGCGTAGTGATGGAAGCCGTCGAAGTAGTTGCCAACTCTCTTAAAAACAGTATCGCAACAACAGGAGCAGCCACTTCCGTAACAGAAAGAGACCTGGAGAAACTTCCTGTCAACGGACGAAACTTCACCTCTCTGGTAGACCTATCTCCATTAAGTACCGGCTCCAGCCTGTCGGGACAGCTTGCCTCTTCTACCAACTATACCATAGACGGTATGACGGCAAAGAACCCAACTTCCGGAGGAAGTACTACCAGCCGTAACGGAGTGCCTTACGCCATTTCGATGGAAGCCATCCGGGAATTTAAGGTAGTCACCAACCAATACGATGTAACCAACGGACGCGCCGGCGGTGGAACAGTCAGTACGGTTACCAAATCGGGTACAAATACCTTGACCGGTAGTGCATTTACATTTGCACGGGCCAACTGGCTTTCCAGCCCATACGATATCCGTGGAAACAAACGCAACAATGACTTCTCGACTTACCAGTTCGGCGCTTCGCTGGGAGGAGCCTTGATTAAGGACCGTGCACATTTCTTCATCGCCTGGGACCATCAGGCTGATTCACGTCCGTTATACATCGCCGATATCCAGAGTGCCGCCGACGAGAAACGATACAGCCTGACCAGTGATGTACGCGACCGCTTCCTGCAGATTGCACGCGACAAATATGGAGTATCTTCCAATCCCCAGTTCGGAGCTTTCGACAAGACGCAGAGTACTGACGCCGTATTCGCACGCCTCGACTGGCAAATCAATGCAACCAATCTGCTTACATTCACCGACAACTTCGTGAATGATATGAACAACATGGGATTAGGAGACAATACAGCCATCAATTTATATGAAACCTACGGCGATGTACACTCACTGAACAACAGTGCCATGGCTACTCTCCGTTCGGTAGTCGGTCCTAAAGGTACCAATGAACTGAAATTACAACATCTTTATACCCTGGAAGAGTCAATGCCGGGTAAGGAACTTCCATCATCCAACATTCCACGTGCAATTGTAAGCAATGTGGAATCACAGATTGACGGCAAGACAGCTACCACCAGCATCCAATTGGGAGGTCAACGCTACTGCCCGGAAAATTTCTACAACCATGTCCTTCAGGTAGTCGATAACTTCTACTATAACACAAACAAAATCAATTATACGTTCGGAGCAGACTTCATGTATACACACATGAACTCCCGTTACGGTAGCGAGACAAACGGACGCTTCTACTTCAACGGAATGGACGCTTTCGAAAACCTGGAGCCGTACCGCTACGTCCGGGAACTGTACTTGACCGAGGACGACCGTGTAAAGCAGAACATTCTGAATGCGGGAGTCTATGCACAGATGCAGACAAAATTGTTCTCCGGATTCGAAATGATAGCCGGATTACGTCTTGACAACGCCACTTACTTCAATAAAGGGACTTTCAACCAGACCGTATACGATGAACTGGGATTGAGAACCGACAACGGACTCTCCACGTTCCAGATTCAACCCCGTCTGCAGTTTACCTGGGACATAAACGATAAACATAAAGACATTATCCGTGCAGGTGCCGGTATCTTCGCTTCCGATATCAACAACTACGCCATGATCAATAACATGGTATTCGACGGTACCCGTACCGCTTCTCTGGATATCACGCTGGACCAGAAAGCTGCCAACTATGCAGAAATGCTGAACCTCATCAGACCGGATTTCCCTTCTTACCGTAAGGATCCTTCTACCGCACCAGGAGCCGAACTTTTCAACAATCCGAATGTAGAAAAACTTTCCACCATCAACATGAACGGAGCCGATTGCAAAGTTCCGGTCATCTACAAAGCCAACCTGTCATATACCCACTTCTTCAGCGACCGTCTGAAAATGAGTGTAGCCGGATACATGACCCTGGGACGCAACAACTACATGTATGTAGACCGCAATATGGTAGATGACCCTTATTTCCGCATCGAAGCAGAAGGAAACCGAGGAGTGTATGTCCCGGCCAACACCATCAATGAGAAAGGTGTAGCAGACTGGAAAGAAGGCAGAAAGACGGACCAGATAGGACGTGTACTCGAAATGGTCAGCGATGGTAAAGTCAACCAGTTCGCCTTCGTCATCGACGGAACCTGGAGATACTTCAAGGATGGCGAAATCTCTTTCAGCTACACCTGGAACGATACGAAAGACAATACTTCCTACAACGGAAACGTAGCCAATTCTGCCACACTTTCACAAATGGTAATCGATGACCCGCGCGACTTGAGCCGGATGACTTATTCCAACAACCAGTTCCGCCATAAAGTAGTGATTTACGGTACTGCTCCCACATTCTGGGGAATCAGCGTAGGTGCCCGCTTCTCCGGCATCGGAGGTACACGCTACTCCATGATAGTAGGCGGAAACGTGAACGGCGATTTTGTTGTTGACTCAAACGACCTGGCCTTCATCTATGACCCGAATGATCCTAATACACCACAATACCTGAAAGACGGTATCAACAATATCCTGAGCAATCCGGATGTAGAAGAAAGCACCAAAGATTATATCCGGAAAAGTTTCGGCAAGGTAGCCGAACGCAACGGAGGTGTCAACGGATTCTACGGTACACTCGACTTACGCCTGGCCAAGAAATTCAAACTTTACAAGAAACATAACCTGGAACTGTCTGTCGATATATTCAACGTACTGAACATGCTGAACAAGGACTGGGGAGCCGGACATAACCTGGGTACCCAGAAAATCTACACCATCAAAGGTTTCGATCAGGACAAGAAAGAATACGTCTACAACGTCAATGCAAACACCGGTGTTTCTAATCTGAACGGCACTCCGTATCAGGTACAAATCGGATTAAGATACGCATTCTGACAAAATCTCCCTGTTCATCCGAAATTACTTGGATGAACAGGATTTATTCATTACCTTCAAAAAAACATTGAGTTGAATTTTCAAAATCATGTAACTTATGAAAAAGATATTATTTATTTGCCTGATGGCCTTCCACGTTTTATCCAGTTATTCACAAACCCGTATCATTGCCCACCGCGGCTTCTGGAACTGCGACGGGTCTGCACAGAACTCCATTACAGCCTTGAAGAAAGCCAGCCAGATACCTGTATACGGATCTGAATTCGATGTTCTGATGACTTCCGACGGTACATTGGTAGTCAATCATGATGACGTCATCGGCTCGGACACCATCAATCTTACACCTTATGCCCGCATCAAAGAAACGAAATTGAACAATGGCGAGACACTCCCTCTCCTTTCGGATTACCTGCAAGCCGGAAAGCAACTTCCAGAAACACAGTTAATCCTCGAAATCAAGCCTCATCTGACCAAGGAACTGGAGGACCGTGCTGTAGCAGCCATTGTAAAGATGGTAAATGAAATGGGACTGGAAAAACAGGTAGAATACATTTCATTCAGTATGAATATCTGTGAACAACTGGTCAAACTGTCTCCGACATCAGAAATAGCCTATTTAAAGAGTGACATTGCCCCATCCGTTATCCGGGAAAAAGGACTGACAGGAATCGACTATTACTACAAAGTTTTCGACAAACATCCGGAATGGGTAGAGGAAGCTCACAAAGTGGGTCTGAAAGTCAATGTCTGGACAGTAAATGAAACGCCGGACCTACAGAAAATGCTCGATTTGAAAGTGGACTTCATTACCAC